>Ga0222718_10000451_pt1 | contig 42183 bp, 57 predicted proteins | sample C33_27DmetaG_FD_165045 | JGI IMG/M metagenome (GOLD analysis project Ga0222718, IMG submission 165045) | Estuarine water microbial communities from San Francisco Bay, California, United States - C33_27D | ecosystem: Environmental > Aquatic > Marine > Unclassified | place: USA: California...
GTGACGTTCAATTATAATCCACGGGGTTATAAGCCGTGAGGCGGGACGAACCGTGGTTCGCCCCGCAACTCACGAATTTGCGTGGCCCTGACCAGTTGCCGTTACGCAACATTTTCTTGTCGTTGACAGAGTATTTGCGTCGCTATTTTGCGTCTAATGTTGGGCATTGGTTGGAAGTTCAGGGGACGACAAATGCTGTTGGGGAGTTGACGTTTGCTCATGGGGCATCGTTTACTCCGTCGTTGATTATTGCTACGGAACAGCATGTGGCTGCCAGTAGCCATGATGAGGGTGCGTTTCATGTTGATTCGCATGATGATACGAATGTGACTATTCACTTTCTGGTGTCAACCAGCGGTAATGATAGATCGAATACGGATGTGCATATTCATGTGTTGTGCCTGCCGTAACCTGTGGGCCTGTGGATAAGTAGAACGATATAGGTATTAGTGATGGCTAGTAGTTTGTTGACATCTTCTCCTGATTTGTTGGCACGGGGTTCCCGTGCTTCTTTTGCTGACCCGCAGGGGTTTGGTTTGGGGGAGGCCGCTCAACGCCGTCAGCGTGAGCAGGCCCAGTTGCGTGCCCAGTTGCAACGTGCCGGTTTGGGTGCGGAGACACAGCGAAGCACCCGTGATCTTACTAGGGCGTATCAGCAGGGGGCGGAGCCGCAGATTACTGGTTATGCTCAGCGTGGCCTTGGTAGGTCCGGTATTTTCAATCGGGCTATGCAGGATTATATCGGTCAGTATCAGCGTGGTGTGGGGGATATTGCTCAACGTCAGCAGTTGGGTGAGGCTGGTATTCAGTTGGGTGAGCAGATTTCGGCTGAGGATTTGCAGGATGCGTTGGATCGTTTGCGTTTCCAAACCACGGAACAAATTATTGCTGATGCCGCAATGTTGCGGCAGGAAGCACCGATGACCGGACTGTTTAGTTAGGGGATTGTGATGGCTAGAGGTGTTCGTCGTCCTGTGTATTTGCAGGATGTTGACCGTAATCGTCCGCCTTCGGATCGTGGGCAGACCGCTACCCCAACTAGGACGGTTTCTGTTCCTACGGTTCGGCCTACTACTTTGCCGATGCCGTCCGCTGATGCTCTCAGCAGCAGGTTGCAGCAAATTCGTCGTGAAACACCGTCAGATTCGGCACCACAGTTCGGCAGTTTGGGCGCATCAATTACCCCGCCTAGAGGTGGTTGGTCTGAAAGACAAGATATTGCTTTAGACTCTGTAAAAGATTATTACCGCAATTTGTCTGCTGGTTATGATGCTCAACGTGCAGCGGATGCTGCCGCCGCTGTTGGCGGCGGCGGAGGTGGTGGTGGGGCTGCTTTGCCGGATTATGGTCCTGCCCGTGAGTTGTTGGAATCACGTTTAGCGGGGGTTCCTGCTTCTTATCAAGCCGAATATGATGCTTTGGCTGCAAGGGCTGCTGCCGAAGAGGAACGTTTAGCAAACATTTTTGGTACTTCTACTGGGCGCATCAGGGGAGCAGCAGCAACTTTGCAGACAGCGCTTCAGTCATTGGACCCTCAGGCGGCTTTTGTTTATGATGTTGGGGCACCTAATATTCCGGGTGTGAGTGTAGATTATTTGCGTGCATTGGGTGCTTCCGCTGATCCTGTGTCTGCTGAAGCACAGTTTGCCCGTGAGTTGTTGGGTTACCAGTTGGCTGCCAGCCAGCAGGCGGCAGCCGGTATGACTTCTAGTTTGGAACGTGAACGGCAAGCCCGTTTGGCTGCGGCTTTGGCTATGGAACAGCAGGGTTACACTGCTGCCGAGTTGAATCGTGTTGCTGCTTTGGAGGATATCGCTAGGCGGCGCGCTGAGGCTGAAGCGCAGATTCGTGCCGAGGAACGTGCGGCTGCTGATGCTTTGCGTGACAGGTTGTTGGAAATTGAATTGGCAGGAGCGATTGCCTGATGCCTCCGTTGACTGATGAAGAACTGAACGCTTTGTTGCAAACTTTGCAATATAGCCAGAATTATGGGATGTTTCCTGATGTGTTGGCTGGCGCTGCTGGCGATGATGGTGTAGGTAGAACAACTCAGGCCCAGTTGTTGGACCCTGAGTTGTTGACCAGTATCGGTTTGTTTGGTCCTGCACAAATTGCTTCTGGTTTGGAAGAACGTTTGTCGTCTGCTGGGCGTAAGGCGTTGGAAGATTGGAATGAGGAAGGTTTCACGTTGCAGCAGAAGATTGATGCTGAACGTGTTTCTCAACAGCCCCCTGTTTTCATTAACGAAATTAAGAATCGTTACCAGTCGAATCCGACTGTGTGGAATATTGTTGGCAGTTTCTTTGATCAGATTGAAAAGGGAACTACCAGTGCCGGTGCTGTAAACGAAATTTTTGATGAGTCTTTGCCTGTTGACCAGTGGACTGTTCCAAAGGCTGAAGGCGGACCGGGGTTGTCTCCTGAGGTTGCTGCGGTTATTGGCAAAGAGGAGTTGAGTCTAAACGATTTGTTGTTGAACGCTGGTGTGTTGGAATCAGATATCCGAAGGTTGAAAAGTGATTTTTCTGCTTTTGAAAATGATGCTAGCACTTTCCGTTCGCAAAGGTTGCAATGGGGAACCAACGTTGATGATTCTGATTTAATTGATTTGCTTTCTCAGAAAGCAATTTGGGAACAGGGTCCTAAGGGTGTTGATGTTTCTGAGGAACGTCTGGATTATTTTAAGGATATTGGTGTTCCCGGTTTGGCGTTGTTGCCTGATCCAACAGAACGTTACCAGTTTACGACTGAAGATATCCGTCAGATGCGTAAGCCAACTCAGCGTGGCACCGAGTTGTCTTTGTTGGAGTCAATGATTCAGGAACGTTCCAAGCCTGCTGCTGCTTCAGGCGAGTTGCAGATGAAGGCTTTGCGTGATGTTGAGCGTGCTGAGCGTGAACGTCAGGTTCGTTCTGCTTTGCCTCCTCGGCCTGAGCCTACGGAGGCTGAGCAGGTTGCTATTTCTCAGATTGCTAAACCGTTTACTCGTTTTTATGATGTTGGTCCTGCACTTGATATGGCTCCTACTCCTTTGCGCAGACAGGGCGGGTATCGTGCGCCTAGTTATTCGGAGGATTTGGCTAGGATGTTGTTGGAGGAGGAGAGAATTTTGGCTGGTCGTGCTGCCCGTGAGGGGGAACGTATGGCTTCTCAGGGTCGTACCCCGTTTTTGGATGCGATGCGTCAGGCTCAGTCTTATGGGCGGATGGTTGGCTAATGCCAGTTATTCGCAGCCCGTTTTCTCCGGGCGGGCCATCTAGTTCACAACCTAGTGTTCCTGCTTCACGGTCTACCCGTGCTGCTGGTGAAGATTTTTCTTCTTATATTTCTAGGTTGACTGGCAGAGAGTTCGGTCCTGTCCCTCTGCCAATGCAGCAAGTTGTTGAGCAGGTTGATATTCCGGCTCGTTTGTCTCCGCCTAAAAGGACTACGTTGGGGGCTTCTCGGCCTGCTGTTCAGCGGCGTGTTCAGGAAACTGAACCGCCGCAACCTGACACCCAGTTGGATTTGTCTAATTTGTTGCGGGATGTTTCTGCGGAGCGTCGTGAGGAACGTGGCCCTGAGGTCGCTCCGGAAGATTTTGTTTCTGAAAGCGATGTTCGTGATGCTGCCGCTAAGGCTCGCACCGAGTTGGCTGGAATGTTTAGTTTGCCGGAGGAGCAAAGACAGCAGGTTCGTGAGCAGATTGAGCAGATTGAGATTGGTGAGGCGGCATCTACTGGCGGTATTGCCGGTTTGGCTAAGGGTTTGTTTGAGTTGTTGCCGTCTAGGGTTGAGGACCCTATCAAGGAAGGTGCTGCTGGTGCGTTGAGCACCGCTGGTCAATTTGTTGAAACTCCTTTTAGGGGTTTGCAGTCGTATGCGAAGGAGTTGACTGATTTCTTTACTGAGGGTCAGGAAACTTCTTTTGCTGATTTAACTAGGCAGACAATAGGTCCGCTTAGTGAGCGTTGGGGTGATCCTGATTTTGACCCCGAATATAAGCCAATTCAAGACACAGCCCAAGCCTTGTTCGGCAAGGATTTGTCTGGCAACGATTGGGTGTCTGGTTTTGACACCGCATTAGAATTGGGTGTTCGTATTGGCGCTGATCCCACGACTTACACTATTTTGACTCCGTTGAAGTATCAGGGTGCGATTGGGCGTTCTGCTGCTGCACAAGATTTTTTGCGTAGCGTTACGGCTGTCCCGTTAGATGATGCAGTTAAAGCCCAGTATGCGGCAGATATTTACCGTTACGGCCCTAACTATCTGCCTACTAGTGTGCGTGATAGTTTGGTTCGTGAAGGAATTTTTGAGCCTGCTGGCATCCGGATTGCAGGTCAAACTGTTCCCGGCACTGAAAGTGTTAGCGAAACTTTAGGTGCCGGTATAAGTGCGGCAAGAGCCAGATTTGGTGATATTGGTGGTGGTGCTACTGCTACGGCTATGACTCCGGGCAGTTTGATCGGGTTGACTGATATTGCTAGGAACGCTGATTTGACTACGGATCAGGTTTTGGATGCGTTCGCTATTCATGCTAGCACGATGCAGGCAAAGGCGGATGCCCGCCAGTTGGCAGGCGATTTGACTGGCAATAATGAAAGGTGGATGCGTCAAGCAGACACATTGTCACCCGAAGAAAGCCGCATGGTCATTGATTTTGCCGAAGGCATCATCAATGATGTCCCTGACAATTTGCGTCAGATAGCGGAAGCGTATCGTCGCATGACACGGGATGAAGCGTTGGCACGTTTTAATGCTGAACGTCTTGATATTTCTCAACGTCGTGGATTGCGACTAGATGAAATCACTCCCCGTGACAACTGGTTCCACCGAACCACCACTTCAGGTGCTAAAGCACTGTTCAGTTCCAACAAGAAACGTAACGGTTTGGACGGCAACGCTATCAGGCGTTTGGTTGGCCGTGACACCGGTCTGTCTCCGCAACAGTTGGGTCGTGCCGAAGGGTTCACTATGGCCCGTCGGGACATGGATACTTTTCTTGGTGAAACTTTGGTTCATGGTGGTCGTTCAACCACAGAGTTGAACGACATTTTCCGTGCCAAGTACGGTGTCGATCTGTTTGAAGAAAACGTGGGGATTAACGGCAGAAAGTATTTGGCTAGTTTGGTGCGACAGTTTGAACGCCAATCTTTTGTTGACAACATTTTCAGGTTCCGTCCATCGCAAATCAAACCGTTGTTGTCTACTGGTCCTTCCGCACAGGAAGTGCGTACAGTTATTGACGGTTTTGAATCTGTGCTCCGCAGCGTGGACAAACTGATCGTTGGTACCGGCGAGGGCACCGCCAAGGCTGGTGCCAAGGACTTTATGGAGTCTATTATTGCTGGCATCAGGAACGCCAGCAACCCTAATTTTTTAAAGTCGTCTAGGGCTAGGGCTGATGTGAAGCGGTTGCGTAATCGTTTGGCCCAGTTGGAAAGTCAAATTGCTGAGGTTTCTGGTCGTGCGGCTCGTTCTACTTCGGATGCTCAGGACGAGTTTTTGACTGTTGTTGGCCCGTTGGAATCTAGGATCAGGTCGTTGCGTTCGGCTATTGATACTGGCGAGGGCGAGATTGCTTTGGCTGAGGACTGGTTGCGAGCGAAGTATGCTCAGGTGTTTTTGGATACTGCCGGTATGCCTAGTGGTGTGGCTGGTATTGCTGACCGGTTGGACAGGTGGGCGTTGCAGAATCTTTCTGGTGCGGCGTTGAAGTCTAATCGTCAGGCTATTGCCCGTCGCAGGGCGCAGGCCATCAAGCGTGGCCGTGAGATTGATGTTGAGGGTGTGCAGGAGAATTTGTCTGCCGCTAGAAAAGAACTTGCACAGAAGCAAAGGCAAGTTACTGCGGCTGAGAATTCGTTTAATAGCGTTGTTGCGAATGATCCTGATGTGAAGAATTTGCGATCTTTGGAACGCAAGCGTGACAGCATTGCTTCCAAGTTGGATACTGCTTCTGCTTTGGCTGGCTTGTGGGATGTGTGGGAACAAGAGGTTGGCATTTTGTATCGTTTTGATATTGCCAAGATTCGTGCGATCATTGCCGATATGCCGGGGGCAAACATTAGGGTAAATAAAGCGGTTGATCCGGCAGATTTGCCTGTCAGAAATCGGGTTCAGGAAGATTTGGATGCTGTTTTCAATCGGGTGTTCCCTGAGGGTCGTGGCGCAAAACCTCCGGTCGAACCCCCCAAGGGCAAACTTCAGCCGTCTACCCAGCAGAGCATTGCATGGTTGGAGAAGGTTGACGAAACTATGCGCAATCTTCCGACATATGGGCTTGATGAAGGTGAACTGGATGCTTTGACTAGGGTGATGTCACAGTTGTTTAGTTTGGAAGCGGACGCATCTCAAATTCAGTTGTCTGCTGTCAAAGCCGCAGAGTTGGAGGATCGTGTCCGTCAAGGTTTGATGGATGGTGATTGGGTTCAAGATTTGGAAACCGGCTGGAAGGGCATTGAAGCCTTGCAGGCGCAGGTGTCACCTAGGTTGTCTCAGCGGTTGGCTGGGGATGTTGAGGATGACTTTATTGATAATGCGTTGAACGCTTTGGGTGATCCTGTTAACCGTAGTCTTTTGGTTGAAATGTATGATGCTAATTTGCGGTACTTTAAGAGTACCGCTATTTTGACTGCTGGGTTTACGGTTCGTAATGCTTTGACAGCGGCGTTTAACAACATTGTTTATGGTGTGACACGTTCCCAGTTCCGTGAGGGCCGCAAGTTTATGTGGTCGCTTTATCGTGTTGGGCCAGAGGAAGCCATCAGGCGTTTGCCCAAGGAGCAGAGGGCACGTTATGAGGCGGCGTGGCGTATGGTTATTGCTACTGGCGGCGGTCGAATGATTGACGAAATTGTGCCTGTTATCGGTAGGGACAGGAACCGTTTTAATGGTCGTGTTGCTAGTGCTGCTTATACTGTTGGTGATTATGTGTTCCGTCCGTTTGGCGGACGGTTGTCTGCTGGTGCTCGTCGTTTGAATGAGAACGTTGAGATTGCTGTTCGTATGCCGTTGGCGTTGAACGCTGTTGATAAGGGTTTCAGTTTGGAGGCAGGTGCTGCACGCATCGCTAGGGTGCAGTTTGATTACACTGATTTGTCTGCTTTTGATCGTGTCGCTAAAAGAATTATTCCGTTCTGGGTGTTTGCTAGTCGCAATATTCCGTTGCAGTTGGTGAATCAGGCTGTGCGTCCCGGCCCGTATAGGGCGTATGAAAAGTTGCGTGGGTCTGGTGATGCGAATGATGGCAGGTTGCCTAGGTGGCGTGTCCGTCAGATGCCGGTGCCGGTTGGCGACTGGTTTTTGAATTTGGATTTGCCGTTTGTTGCTGTCGGTGAAGATATTGCCGGGTTGACTAGTGTGTCTGGTTTGGCCGGTCAAATCAGTCCTTTGCCTAGGGCGTTGGTTGAATACATTACTGGTCAACGCATTGCGTTTGGCACTAGTTATCCGTATTCGGAAGATTACAGGCAGATTGGGGTCACTGATTTTCCGGGTGTGTTGCTTGGGGCTGTGTCTGATCGTGGTGAAGCACTCAAACAAGGTTTGGTTAAGGAGAAGGATATTCAGATTGCTGGCGGGGCGTTGCCAGCGTTGCAGAATATTCAGCGTTATATTGCGGCTATTTCTCAGGCGACCGGTTTGAAAGAAACCGGTCAACGTGTTTTGGGTGGACCGGAAGATTATTTTGAACGTGACGCTTTGTTGACTGGTTCGAAGGCTGTCGGTATAGATGTGTTCCAGTCGACTAGAGCAACGGAGTCGCAAGAACGTAAACGTATTATTGCAGAGATTAATGATTTGATGCGTGAACAGGGCAGGATTGCAGGAGCGTTGAGCGAATGAGTTGGCGTACATTTATTGATGTTTCAAAATGGCAAGGCAACATTGACTGGGATGTTATGAAAGCGTCCGGTGTCGATGCCGTCTATATGCGTGCCTATAACGGCACCCGTAGAGATGAACGGTTGGATCAGTATGCCGAAGGTGCCCGACGGGTCGGTCTACCGTTCGGCCTATACACTTATTGGCGACCGAAGTATACCGCTAAGGATCAGGTGGATCGTTTGTTGGGTGCTCATGCGGAGACAGGTGCTTCGTTGATCCCGATGATTGACGTTGAGCATGGCGATGAGAAGCCGCCGACGGAGATCGGCCAGTCGGTTACTGAGGGTGTGCGTCTGGTGGAGGAACGGTTGGGTGTGTCACCGGTTATTTATACGGCGGCATGGTTTTGGAATCCTGCTGTGAAGGGTGCTGATGTTTCGCAGTGTCCGTTGTGGTTGGCCCGTTATTCCACGCCTCAGCCTCCGGTTCCGGTAACCCAGTGGGGTGATTTTGCTATGCGTTACCGTCAGCCTGCTGTGCCGAATGATTGGTCACAGTGGGATGCTTGGCAGTTTTCTGCTGACGGCAATTTCCGTGGCAAAACGTATGGTGCGTCGTCGTCCCATTTGGATTTGAACATTATGCGTCCTGATTCTTGGGCACGGTTCCAAGTGAACCGGCCCAAGCCGGAGCAACCCGCCATCGATATTCACTATTCAAAGGATTATGAGATGAAGATTGTTACCCCTGTCCGTGTCTATGACTCACGCTATATGGGCGCACACAGCAAGAGTGAGACCCGTCGTGTTCGTGTGACAAGTTGTGAGGCGGCGTTTGTGAATATTACGGCGGTTGATCCTGCCGGTGACGGCTGGATCACCGTGTGGTCTGGGACGACCATTGTTCCGAACGTGTCGAACGTCAACTTTGTGAAGGGTCATACGATTGCGAACAGTGCGTGGGTGCCGGTGACGAACGGGCAGATTGACATTTTCACTAGCGCACCTTGTCATGTGCTGGTCGATTTGCAAGCCGTCGTCTAGCGTCTAGCGTCTAGTGCCTGTGGTGGGATTCGAACCCACACTGTACGCAGTTTGAGTGCGCCGCCTCTGCCAGTTGGGCTACACAGGCTGGGTCTGGGCTGATTCTAGAAGCCGGTTTCGTCTAGGTATTCTCTGAGTTGGTTGACGAGTTTGCCGAACTCTAACATGACCAGCATGATGGCGGCTGTGTCGCCGTCTGTCGCACGGTCGTAGACTTCTATCAGTTGTTTAGCGTCGTATACGGAGATTTCGAATTCGACTCCGAATCCTTCTTCGATTTCTTCTTCGATTTCGTCTAGCCGTTCGGACATTTCTTGCCAGTGTGGGTTGTCCTCCCAGCCGTCATCTACATTGCCCATGGTGCTAGCCCTGATTTGGCGTACAAATAGGATGCGACGCAAATGTTTTTGACAGGGTTGAATCCGTCTGTATGGTGGCTGGTTTGGCAGTCGTTTTTGACGTTGCCCCACAGGTGGGGGCGAACGTCCATATCTTTCCAATGAATGTCGTTTAGTTGTAGCAGACCATACGATCCCGTGCCGGGATCGTCGCCGTTGTGTGCGTCAGGTTGGCATCTTGATTCACGCCACGCAATGTAAGAGAACTTGTCTACCGGCATGTCATATAGGGCGAACACAGGTTCCCACTCTGCGCATCGTTGTTGTTGAGCGTCGGGTGTGCTTTGGCATGTGGACAACGTATACAGTATTAGCCCTATGAGATATTTCATTACGGCCAGTCCGCTTCCCACGCCATCTTCTCTAACCATCTGTAGAAGGCATCTTCATAGTAGACGGAGTGGGTGAAGTGTGCTTCGGCAGTGCTGTCTATAGCCCATTCTGCACGGGCGTTGGCGCACTCTAGGCTGTCCTCAAATTCTTCTTCCAGCAGGTGCGGTTCTAGTTCGGCTGGGCCTTTGCCCACGCTATCTAGGTACTGTTGGTAGCGGTTCATTGTTCCCTCCTTGTGATGATCACGGTATCCAATGGGATACCGTTGACATGTTCACCGTATCCTACTTCCACATTATAGTTTCTTAGGTGCCGTCTGAATAGTTCTGCGACACTGTGGGTTTCTACTTCAAAGTCGAACGCCAATCGTACTTGTCTAGCCACACTAGGCCACCTCCTTCAGCCCCATTCGGAACGATCCTGCTTCCAACATGCAGGCGATACATGAGTAGCCCACAATGTCGATCCATGAATCTTTCAACGATTCGTTTGCTGGTTGTGCGCCACGGTCAGTCAAATTGTTGATGCGTTCAATTTTGTCGGACAGTCTGACGGCAACACCGACAACACCGAAACGGTTGATGTTGCCATGCCCGTAGTCTCTCTGTTTGGCTACCAGAATGTCGTGCATGTCCTCCGGGTCCCACTGCCCGTTCCACTTCAGGGTGCAGGCCGCATGATGCCCAGCCAACTTGATCAAACTATACAGGCCGCTAGTGTCGGACTCTGACCTGACCTTGGTAGCCAATGTCAGTCCGATGGCTTGCATCGCACGGGGCGAATACTCACGGTCCACACTGATCGTGTCCAGATAGTTTACTTCGAACTCGGCGGCATCTTCCCAGCATGAGAACTTACCCAACGGACGTTCCATGTCCCACTCAATCTCTGTTAGTTTCACCTAGTTTCTCCCTGATGGTTGGATGGCGTAACAATTTCACTTGCAGGCACGCCAATGCTTTCTGCACAGCATACCATGCTACTGACTTGGAACTGTATTCCATGATTTCCGTGATCTCGTTGTACGTTTTACGTTCAAAGAAATGTAACTGAAGTAACATCCGGTCTGTCTCCGCCAGATTGTTTACCTCTTGATTGACGATATCTATGATGGACCAGTTGGTTTCATTGTCGATGATGTCCGCCTCGGCGAGCATCATCATTTGTTCTATGAACGATGACGGTTCAACCGGGGTAATCTCCGGGATTATCACCGTTTCTCACCCCGAACAATCATCACGCATTTGTCGTCAATAAATGCGACACCGTTCAAACCGTCCAACAACAACTTCAAATAGTTGTCGGTATCACCACGCAACTTAGATGTATGTGCCTCCTCCAACGGGCTGATAGTTACTTCTGTTTCCGATGTGCGGAACACTGCTTCGATCATCACAGGCCCGCCATAGAACGGGCCACGCAACTTCTCGTACAGTGCCGCAATATACGCTTCGGCTTCCAACGTGCGTGCCGGTGTAAACACACGGCCACGCCTACCTAGACGGGGACGGCCTTTGACTGTTGGCCGCTGGTCAACGGTGAACGTGAACGGACGCTTATTACTTTTTCTTCGTGGCATTAGACTTGATATAACCTACTAGGAAGTCGAACGATTCCAACTGATCCTTGTCTGCCATATACCAAGTATCATAGATGCCTCGCACACGGTCAAACTTTTTCTCCGCTGTCCAGTTCGGTTCATCATATCCCATAATCACCAGCATATCTCCGGTGATTTGACTGATGTTTACTACGGCAAGGGGTGTCGGCTTGTGGCCTTTCCAACTTGAAACAGTCTCAACAAAAACTGTCGGATAAGGAAAACTATCAGGGTCGTCATCGAAATCTAGATTTCGTGATTTGACTTCGATGACATCACCGTTAGCCAAAACAATGTCAGGCGATCCCGCATATTTCTTTTGACGTTCCTCAAAATCTGAATCACATTCCACCTCTGTTTCAAACGTGCATTTGATCTTATGGCGACGCAACGCTTCGCCAACAATAACTTCATGGGCGCGACCAATCTTCAGTTCCCTGAAGAATATGTCGTCACTGAACGGCGGCTTTTTCACTGGTACACCCTAACTACAATCTTGTCTAGTTCGATATCACCATCCGCACGCTCATGGAATTTACCCCAACGGCGGTCAGCGTCACGGATAACTATACCACATTGCGATGGGGACATGCCGGAATCACGACACACGTAAGCCAACCTGACCAGTGTGCGTGACCGGTCATGCCCCGGCAACGGACCGTCACGCCAGATCACATAACCTAAACCGTTGACCTCACGCAAACTGGATGCCAAATCTAGATCAGGGTCACCCGTGTCGATCACGACATGCTGATGCACAGGCGGCTGATACATGCCAGCGATACGGTCCACCAGATCAGGGTCGTTCGCTGTTGCTGTTGCTTCACCTAGGAACTGGACTAACGGGATCGGTTGTCCGTCACGGTCAATGATGACACGCCGAGCAGGCGTGTCATTCATGCCACCGAAATATGGTAGCCGAACATAGTTGCCGTACTTGGTGAGCGACACATCGGTTTGTTTCGGGTTGACTTCACGGGGGTCCATACCGGCAACCTGATGCGCAACCAACTGCATGTTCCGCATAGATTCGGCGGAGACAGGCGACGATACAAATATCCACACGTGGTAGCCTTTGGATCGGGACCGTTCCACCCATGAGGTGATACCGGCGGATTGTAACGTGTCTTGCAACAGTAGTGCTTGGCTGTGATCTTCGATGTCGATGTCGGTGCATCCCCACGCACAGATAACTTCGGTGCGTGTCGGGACGGCAGGGTAGATACCGATGCCGGACACGCCGGTCAGGTGGTCACGCCAATGCTCATCCGTCAGCGTTGACTTGACGCATCTGCCTTCGTCGTGTCCGTATACGTCGCCTCGGCCACGGAACAGACGGACGAATGTATCGACGGTCGGGTTCATGGCATGTCACCAGTCGGCCAGCACCATGCTGTAGTCGTTGTCGCTGTCATCGGTTTCAACCTTGACATTTTCTGCGGTCATGCTGGGGGGCACCGGACCGGCCAGCCGTAGCAGGCGGCCGGTACCGGCCTCAATCTCGTAGTCCATGTCGTCCAACAGGTGTGCGTCCTGCCGTTTACATTTCACTAGGTTGATCGTGACCGTGTTCTCATGTAACTGTGCGTCATATCTGAGCATGTCCAACCGTTCCAGTAGACGTTCAGAGGCGGACGACTTGTCCAGTTTCTCAACGATATCCCTGATCTGGCCTTCGATCTCAAACTTTTTGCGTCGCACACCGACGATATGTGACGCTTGCTGTTCGCCACCGTATGCACCGGACGAGATTGTTTGCTTCTTGCCGTCCGCACCTGCGGTGCGTGACGACTGGTGCAGAACAATCAACGGTATGTTGTGTCGTTTGCCGAACGCTTTGATCGTGTTCGCTTTGGCGGGCACCGTTTCTTCACCGCATGACAACAACTCCAAATAGTCGAACACCATCAACGCTGGCTTACCCAAATAGGTGTCCACTTCGATCAAAGACTTTTCCATGTCGCTCAGGTTCATGAACTGATCGAACACTGCTAGGTTCGGGAACCATTCACGGGCTGTCGTTTCCAACATCTCCAACCCTGCCTTGTCGTTATCAGAAATCATCTGTTCCAACTGCTTGCCGGGAACCTTGTGCACCAGACACGCCAACTTGATCAGCGTCAACGTGCGTGGCTCATCAGGACAGAAATAGACGACAACTTTGTCACGGTTAGCCACAAGAATTTGTAGCAGGAACAATGTCTTGCCGGAGTGGGAGAACCCGTTGATCAAACACATTTCGCCGGGGGCCACACCACGAACCTGCATGTCTAGATCGTTGAACCCGAAATAGATTCGTTCGTCAGGGTGCTGTGCCCAATGCACATAGTCCGGTACCGCATCAGCCAACGGCTTATACAGTGACGGCTTGTCGGCAGGTTTAGTTTTGCCGGTGGACGAATCGGGCGGGGAGATTGACTCTCCCCGCCCTACCGCCGCCCACCTATCGGAGAGCGTCTGTTCGTCCATCGGTCACCGAGGCGGCCAGAAGGCTACGTCGTCACCCTTGGCGTTCTTCGTGCCGTCAGCCGCCTTGAACCACGGGCGACGGGGATTCTGTGCCAGACCATCACGGTTATCATAGATGGCGGACACACCGGCCTTGGCGCAAGCGGCAGGCAACCAGTCAGGCAGAGGGCCGTGCTGGGTGCCCTTGATCTGAATGTTGAAGGTGCTGTTGGTTGGTGCCTGCTCGGCACCGGGGAACGCCTGCTGAACCAGTGACATGGGGTCCGACAGAGCAACCTCAGGGGTGGAGGTCGGAACGGTCGCTGGTCCGGCAGGTTGAGCGTGAGCCGACATGATGCCGTCCAGAACTGCGTCGAAAGCGACAGCCCAGTTAGCGATGTTGGCGGTAATGTCTCCACCGTCAGGCACAAGGTCGGCCGCAATCTTTGCGGCCACCTGAGTGATGATGGATTGGTCTTTAGTGATTGTCATGTTGCATCCTCCTAGATGCTTGTTGTTGTTTGGAGAAAGGTGTCGGGGACGGGCCGTCGGGACAGAAAGGAATAAGATACCGACGGTGGAGGAACCCGTCCCCGACTGGGGGGAAATCATACAGTGCTAGTTGCGGGACTGTCAACCACCATGTCGTCGCTGGCTGTGATGTGCGCTCCACGACACACACTGTACCACGGACACCACTTCTGTGAACACAAGAAATGGTTGTCGTTCATGAACAGATCACCGGCAGAGAACATGGCGTTCACCGCACCCACGGTCTGGCGTGCCAGCCAGCCGTGATGATTCGATGTCCGTCGAACGGTCGTGATGTGACCGGAAGATTTCTCTGACCTGATGACCACACCGAAGTTGAATAAATATTCATCACGTTGTTGCTGTTGTGCCAGCATCATCGTATACATCGAAGCCTGAACAGACTGAAGTTGCTTTTCACGGGCAGAGTATTTCCGCTTAGCAGTTTTCCAATCCCACAACGTGCCGTCCGGTGCCAGATAGTCGGCGGTGCCTTCCATGAAAATGCTGTAACCGTTGATCGCAAACTCGTTTAACGGGAACTGAAACTTCTTTTCAATCTCCCCTCCACGGGGAACGTGAGGGGAGATATCACGAACCCATGCCGAAACCATAGATTCCAATAAGGCATAGACAGTCTCATTGGACCAATCCTGAGTAACCAGAATATTCAGACCGATCTCATGATGATAGGAACCCATACCATTATCAATAGCCATAGCGATCAGGTCATGGCCAACTGTCTCCGCATAACCATCCTGAGGGCCATCCCGAAGGATGGTTTCAATAGCAGTATGGAACGCTGTACCCAACGCAGTTTCGCTAGAACCACGCCGCATCTGTGGCAGGGTGATAGCATACTTGCCACGACGGGGACAGATCAGCGTGTCACCCAGCCATGACTGGCGGACAAACACCTGCTTGTTTTCGTGATCGGCTCTCATGATTCTCCTCTGATTTTCTCTAGGGCACGACTGACCTGCTTAGATCGTGTTGACATCGACACCTCAGGGAAGGTGTGCTTGTGCCATGCTGTGATCATATCACGGTCAACGTCAGGGTTGTCGGACACGTAACGTTCCAGCACATTCTTCGGGCTATCAGGGTCATCGCCGTTGCGGTACTGGTGGACACGAAACGTGCCACCCAACAAACCATAAACAATATCGCCCGACCTGCCCTTGTCAGGATTCAGCCCGTACTTGTGGGCAAACTTGTTGTGACCCAAACTGTTACGGGCATCACCCTGCATCTCCACCAAAGTGTCACGATCCCAGTCCGGAGTCAAACGTTTAAACAGAATACAATCACGGAACTCCTCAACGCTGATGTTCAGCATGTCCAACACATCCAGAATGTTAGCGTCCGGCGAATCCCTATAGGTATCTTCGATCACCATACGGATACGTTTCCAATAGGAAGGCAACGTTTCATTACCGGCACGTTCCATCAACCGTGGACGCACAGTGCGAATACTGGTGACCGAACCACGATGAGCGTCATATCCGTACAACAGTTTCTCAAAGAACTGTAGCAGGTTGTCAGGTTCCCACGGGCCAGCCAAATCAAAAATGTTACAAATGCTTTGACCTCCCCACAACTCTGCTACCGATCGGACATTCACTGGTGTTGGCGTTGTGATAACAACGTCACACAAACAATCCTCAGGATGTTCCTCCACCCCACACTGATCAACCACTATTGTTTGCCTCCATCTTGCGCAAAACTTGAGCCTGCCTTTTACTTATCCAACCCTGATGTTTGATCTGTCTCAGCACAGATTTACAGAAAGTGTTGTCAGGAAACATCTCACATATCTGACGGTACTTCCTTAAAGTTAACTGTTCGATTTTGCGTTCATGTTCCAACGCCTCATTGCTACGATCTAAACGGTAGGGCGTGACACGCCCACCGTCAGACCAATCCATCTTGCCCATCGGCCACCTCCATGCGTCGGCCACCACCCGTATGCTGTGAACAAGTAGGTGGCGCAGACAATTGGACTAGAACTGTTACGGTCGTACCACAAGCAGGACACCGATACGTTGTCCCACCTTTGATTCTATTCCGTGGCATCATCCACCACCAGCCTCAGGGTGCGGTCACGCACAGCGTCCCACCGTTCCGACCATGAATGTGTAGGTGAACCGGTGGCGAACAGAATGTTGTCGATGTCTGCCACCATGTCACCGGTTCGACGTTCGACCTCATCCATGAACGGCCACCGTTCAGCGTAACTGTCTAGCAGTGTGCCGGTCAATGTCAACAGATAGTCGATCTGTTCGACGGTGAATGTTACTTGCCGTTTCTCATCACTCATCTGAACCACTCCATAACTTCATCACTGCCCACCGGAAACGGAATGAAAGACACATGCGGGTCCGGCCCATCAAAATCTTTGTGTGCTATACAGATCGGCAACACGGTGATCTCCGGAATATCCGCATCATCATACACACTGACCTCCAAACCCTCCGCATAATTGGTACACATATCAATACCGAACGCACATTTAAGACCTTTGCGAAATGTTACGTCACCATCACCGTGCGCCATAAGCACCCACATTCGTGCGCCCATAACTTCACCGAATAAAGTTAAATCCATGTTTCTCATCTCTAGTTGTCCTCCTTGCCTTCGATCATTTCGACCCACTCCAAAATCTCCGCCATAACTCTCGCAGATTCCAGTTCACTGATCACTCTCGGCCCCAACGAACCCAACTCAACTTCCGCCCTACCGGCCTCAGCACGTTCGGCACATTGAGTCAAAGTTTCAGCAAACCAACGTGCGCTATATGCCGCCGAAGCATTACGATACTCACACTGTTGGCGCACCCATCGTGCGAACACCTCAAAGTTTTTCTCATTCATTTCCATTCTCCATTTCTGCAAGAAACCAACTTCGCCAACGCACGCTTACACTGCGCACGATACTGAGGGATATCAGTGAACTCAATCTGATAATCCAAATCGTCAATGAACTCCTCCAACGCAACCCTAGAGATAGAAATAATCGATGTCCGCTCACCCTCACTGATGACAGAGATGAAAGCACCTTCGACATCAACATGGTCATGATCAGGATAACTATGACAGGGATACAACCTGTCCAGATGATCATTCAGAGCACTGGTCGAAATGATCGCAGTGATAAGTTTCATTACATTCCCTTTCTGTTTCTGTTTGTCATCACGGAACCTCCGTGATGAAACCATTAAAGCATAAAAACAAACCTGTGTCAAGACCCATCATGTTACAATCATGTTACGAAAACATTACCGTTTCGCCAACGCACGGACCTCCATCATGTAATCATACAGATCACCAGCATCCCAAAACTGGTCATGCTCATCACAAAACACACCATCACCACAATACCGGTAATCACTATCGGTCGCCCACTCCAACAAATCCCTAGACCAACCAGCAATAGTGTCACCAGAAACAAACCCAACATCTGGTGCCAAACTAGAACACAACCCACACAGAAAACCATCGTCCTCTGTCAAGGTCGCATGGCACGCACCACACTGAACATCCATCACCATTCCCCTTTTCTAATCTTCTTATTCACCGAAATCAAATCGGCACACACACAACGCAGACGACGAATCTCCTTCGACTGCTCAAACAAAACAACCACCAAACAACCCACACTAAAAGAACCCAACAACACCATAAAAGTACCCACAATCATTCTCCCTTTCTGTCTATGCCTATTGTTTATTGTTTATTGTTATCACGGTAGACACCAGCAGTGGATACCGTGACCACACCACATCAGAAACCAGCACGCATCTCAAAATACCGGACACGAATAGCCTCCCTGGCCCTAGAGACAGTTGGTTTACAATCAAACCTAACGTGAACCCTATAGCCACCCACCATCGAACTGGCACACCACAAACCACTACCAGCACGTTCGATATAAACATCATCAATACGCATCACATAGCCTCCCAATCAGTATCAGACCAATACATAACATTCCCATCAAACCAACCAAACATATAGCCACGCCTAGCAACGGTATCATTAAGAAAATCCATAGCAGAATCCTCCAACCAATCACGATCATGGCTATCGACATCCCAAACAAAATTGTTTGGAACACTCCAACCATGCGCCTTAGCATACTGGCACAACAACTGACCAGCATAGATGCCATGGATGCCATCGATCACGCATCCCGTCTCTGCCATATCCACAATATAACTCATTTCTATTCTCCTTTTCTGGTTTATATATATGTTTTCTATCTACGCATCCATTGTAAATGCGAACCTATAGCCACCCAACCTAGACCTACAACAATCACACCACCACTGGCTAAAATCCTTAGTCTCACACTCAGTCATCTCGTCATGATCATCCTCATGATCATGACCACAACCGTCCACACCATGAACCCTACCCGGAGAATATGGCGGCAAACTATTTACCGCATCACGCACCACATACGCGCAGTCCTCGTCCTCTGGTAGTTCCCCGTTCACCATGAACGCATAACAATCATAACAAGCCCAACTAGTCGCATCCATAACCATCACTGGCCACCATTCCAATCCTGCCCCAAATCATCAATGAGATGACGACCAATCTCACTAGCATCAATGCGCCACACTGAACCAACATCGGAACGCATCAGACGAACCCACTCCGAACCCTCACACTCATCCCAAAGTTCCTCCACTGATTCCACCATATTGGCACCCACAACCCACGCCACACCATCACGATCACCAGCAAGAATCGAAAGGGAATCTTCGACACGCTCCCCTGCCCATTCCCACAACCCTTGATCGTTACTCAGATGGAGATAAAACGCCCATGTCTCACGATTCGCCCAACCATTGTAAGTCTCATCCATTGTTGTTTCCTCTCTGTCTATGTCTAATAGTTAATGGTCTATCTCATCAGTGATCGGAGACCATCCCGACCAGACACCCACAACCGTGGGTGTTTCGACATCGCATCCAAATCCTAGCCAAACTCTAGCCATAGACCACATCCCCAAACAAGCCGAACTGAACCACCATATCTGCTACCTCTGCGTCATCCTGCCCATCCACAAACTCCATAAAACGATGAGGATAAGCACTGGCCAACAAACCCAAACCATAACGCACCACATTCCTATTAACCAGATGCCAGACATCATCCACATAAACCTTGTACGAACCACCATCATCCATGACACGCACACCATCGCACCAGTAGTTGATACCTCCGGCCATTGCCGAATCCATCAACTCATCAAACCTAGAGGCGTTGACACCCACCTCCATGGTTACCGTGAACATCTCCATAACCCATCCTTTCCGTCTGTATGTCATCCCCTCAGTGGGACTAAAGAAATTATGCGCAGATTCCGGAACCTACGTCAAGAGATTTTTTCATGAATCTTTATACATTCCACGAATAAATATACAGACATCGGAGCGCCCATCGTGCCCGCATTGTGGTGGATCGTTCACCTAGCCTATGGTCCGACGATAGGCGACCTTTATAGTCAACATTAGGGGAAACTACCGGTAAATGTTAGGTCAGCCTAACAACCCGACCGACACTAGCCACCCATACCGGGGTACCCGTGGGGGCGCGCCCATCAACTTGGATTCTAATATAATACCATAGAGCCAGAGCGCATCCTATTTTGGTTTTTGGATACCCCCACCTATCATTCTTTTTAGGGTGGTGTGCGCACTGTATGATATTGTTATTCCTAGGGCGATTGTTATGGCTGTCAATGCCACTAGTATTCCGCTGATTAGGTTGCGGAGTTTTACCAGAGGTGTTTGCACGCCCAGTATCTTGCACTTAGGATGTCGGTTGCGGTTTCGCATTTGTGTCTGGCACGGAATGATTTGCGTCGTGCTTTGCCTCGTTCGGTTTTGGGGTCACTTCCTTCGGTTGTGACTCCTTGTTGTCCGAATCGGATGGTTTTGGTTTGTCCTGAACTGTTGCGTGCTACAACGATCCATGATTTGGTGGGATGGTTCGGGGTGCGTTTCGGTTTGTTGTAGTCGGATACGCCAGCGTTTTTTAGTTTGGGGTCTTTGTCGGCCATTATCGTGTCTTTCGGTTGCGGACTGCTTTGGATGCTTTCTTGGCGGCTGGCGCATTTGCTACTACACCTTGGCCTCGGCGGGATGCGGCCTGCTTTTTACGGTTTGTAGCCGCCTTCTGTGCCGGTGTCAGTTTGTTCCATGCTTCATCCGGCAGATAGCGGGTGGTGCCACCAGCCCGCTGGGCTTTCTTACCGTCACTGGTCCGCCACTTTTCTTTCGTCCACTTGTCCAAAGATTTTTGAGACTTCGCTTTAGCCATCAGTTTTTGTACCCTCCGCCGGATGCTTTATATTGTGACGCTAACATTTGGGCTTTGCGTGCCGTCCACTTGCCGGGAGGCCCACCTTTTGATCCGGCTTTGATTTCGTTGAACAAACGTTTACGCATCGCAGGTTTCGTATAGTTCCCTGCTTCGTTGACCCGTGACTTGGGTTTCTTCGCTGGCATTACTTGTGGGACTTCCCCTTCATCCATTTGCCGTTCGGCATCTTGTGATGCCAAACGCCGTTGATTTTCTTCGCCACCGGACCAGACGCTTTCTTGGCACCAGTCTTTCCCGGCTTCTTGTCATACGGCATTGCTGTCTCCGCCTATGGTCTATAGTCTATAGTATAGTATATAGTAATGGTACACTAATGGGTGAACCGTTCTACTCATGGTATTCGTAGAACGGTTCAACTATAGGTAATGGTACACAATAACGACGACGACCGTTCGCACACCCTAGACGAACGGCAAGAAAAATATTTGAACTGGCTCCTAACGCCTAAGGGTGACAGGCTTCCGGCTTCACAAGCGCAATACTGTCGGGAGAATAACGTGGACCCAACGACCGTTAGGCGTTGGGAGAAGAAGGATGTGTTTCGGCGGGAGTGGCAGAAACGTGTCGATGATCTTCAGGGGTCGCCGGAACGCACTCAACAGTTGTTGGATGCGTTGTACAACAAAGCGATCGAGGGTGACACTAGGGCGGCTAATTTGTATCTTCAGGCTACGCACCGGTTGACTCCTCCTCCGTCGGCGGAGACAACTGCCGCTAGGTCGATGGCCGAGTTGTCGAATGACGAGTTGGATCAGTTGATTTTGGATGCGGCTAAGAAGGAACGTGAGTTGCGTAACTTGAAGGTTGTGTAATGGATTTGGTTGAGTGTATCCAGTGTGGTGAGGATTATCCGTCGGTTGCTTGCCGGTGGCGTTGCCCGTCATGCGGTTACAAGGATTCGTGTTGTGATGGTGAGGCTCAACCGAAGGGTGGGCGTTTCACCGAATCCGGTTTAGAACGCCTCACCCATAGTAGTAGACCGAAACTTTCGGGAGATGATTATGTCGATTTCTAATTATGCTGAGAACAAACTGCTGGACACGATTGGCGGTACGTCGTTCTCTGTTGCCACCCCTTATTTGCAGTTGCATACTGGTGATCCCGGTGAGGACGGGACCGCTAATGTTGCTGGCGAAACGACTCGTCAAGCCGCCACCTTCGGTGCGGCGTCGGGTGGTTCGATGGTGACCACAGCGAACGTCACTTGGACGAATGTGTCCACCACGGAAACTGTGTCGCATTGGTCGGCTTGGGATGCCGCCAGTGCCGGTAATTGTTTGTGGACCGGCGCTCTGACTAGTTCCGCTAGCCTTGAAGCGGGGGACACGTTCCAGATCACCAGCCTGACCCTGACGTTGGACTGAGGTTGATTGATGGCTACTAGTTTCCCTGCGTCGCTGGACACGCTGACGAATCCGACCAGTTCGGATTCGCTAAGTTCTCCTAGCCATAGTGCTCAGCATGCGAATGTGAATGATGCTGTTGAGGCGCTTCAGGCGAAGGTTGGTGCGGATTCGTCTGCTGTTACGTCGTCGTTGGATTATAAGGTTGCCCAGTTGGAGTCGGATGTTGCTGGCTTAGTCACGGGCAAGATTTTGCAGGTTGTGTCCACCACAAAGACCGACCCGTTTACTGCTTCTCTTGGGGGGGGTGCGTTTACTTCTGTAACTGGTTTGTCGGCAACAATCACACCGACTAGCGCATCTAGCAAGATTTTAGTGATGGTTGACGTGAACGGGGCGCAAGTCACCAGTTCTCAAGGCCATATAACTATTAGGCTGTTGCGGGGAGCGACACAAATCGGTTCTGGCGGCGCTAGCGGTAGTCGAACTACGGCTTTCAGCGCTGCACGAATAAACTATTCGGAAGTCGGAAACGCCGTGAGTACGTCTGGAGCGTATTTAGACAGTCCCGCTACAACATCTGCGACGACGTATTCGGTCCAGATTGGCAATGCGAAAACAACTACGCAAACTTTAGCGGTCAACCGCTCGGCTGCAGACACTAACAACGTTGCGTATCTTCGCACTTCTTCAACAATCGTGGTAATGGAGGTGTCAGCATGATCGACTACGCCGCCGTACTGACCGCCAACTATCCCGACGCTTTGTGGACGCTGGACGGTGACACCTATGGCGGACTCACATGGCTAAGTGATACACTCAAGCCGACTCAGGCCGAGTTGGATGCGGCATGGCCCGCAGTCCAACAAGCCGCACAGGACGCTGTGGCCGCCCATGAGGCGGCTCGTCAGTCTGCTATTGACAAGTTGGCGGCGTTGGGTTTGACGGTTGATGAGATTTCTGCCGCGTTCGGATTGGAGAATAACTGATGGCAACTAGTTTCCCGTCGGGGTTGGATTCGTTTACGAATCCAACTGCTGTTGACACTCTTGATAGTCCGCCGCATGACACCCAGCATGCCGACGCTAATGATGCTATTGAGGCGTTGGAAGCCAAGGTTGGTGTCAATGGTTCGGCTGTCACCACTACTTTGGATTACAAGGTTGCAAACCTAGAGTCCCGTCCTGTTGAGACTAAGACAGCCTCGTATGTGCTTGTTGCCGCTGATGTGAATAAGCGGATTGTTATGAATAACGCTGGTGCGACGACGATCACTGTTGATGATGGTGTGTTTGCGGCTGGTGACACGGTGTGGATTCATAACATTGGTGCTGGTACGACGACGGTTACGGCTGGTACTGCGACGGTTGATACTGCTGGTTCGTTGGACGTTGGACAGTGGGAGGGCGGAAGTCTTTACTTCACATCTGCGTCCTCTGCAATCTTTTTTCGTGGTGGAGGCGCTGTAAATTACGGTACCGCTACTGGCGGTACCAGCAGTTCAATCACGGTTGGCGGAGAGTCGTACACTTTGTTGAAGTTCACTTCGTCTGGCACGTTGACGGTTTCTAAGGCTGGCGTGTTTGATGTTATCGTTGTCGGTGGTGGCGGAGGTGGCGGTACCTCTGGAACCTTGTCGGCTGGTGGCGGTGGCGCTGGTGGCTATCGGGAATATTCCAAGATTTATTTCGACGCTAATCAGACTGTGACGATTGGGGGTGGGGGAGCGGTCAACGGTACCCGTGGCGCTCATTCTCGTTGTGGTCAACCGTTTGCCGGTGGTGGCGGAACGATGAAAGGTTACGAACTGCCCCGACAGGGAGCATCGGGGGCAGGAGGTGGATATTACACCACCCCCGCCGTCGGTGATGGCATTAGCGGCAATAATGGTGGTTCTGGCGGACTTTACAACTCCGGTGGCGGTGGCGGTGCTGGTGCGGTTGGCGGAAACTCCTCCGGTGGTGTTGGTGGTGCTGGCGGTGCTGGTTTGGATGCGTCTGCGTTCCGTGGCGAATCGGCCACTACCACTTACTATGCCGGTGGTGGCGGTGGAGAGCCGAACTCCAACGGTTCTGGCGGTTCTGGTGGTCTTGGCGGTGTTGGCGGTGGAGGCAACGGCAAGATCAACGGTGTCCGTTCTGCTACTGCTGGTGCGGCCAACACGGGTGGCGGCGGCGGTGCCGACGGTGCCGCAGGCGGCTCCGGCATTGTCCTAGTGAGGTTCAAGAACTGATGGCACATTTCGCACGCATTGAGAACAACAACGTAGAAGATGTAATCGTCATTTCTGATGACGTAGCACCGGACCCTGCACCCGACAACGAGTCCGCAGGACAGGCGTTCATCGCTGACGTTCTCGGCTTGGCTGGCACTTGGAAGCAGACCTCATACAACGGAAACTTCCGTGGCGCATATGCCGGTATCGGCTACACCTATGATCCTGACCTTGACGAGTTCGTGGCCCCACCGGAACCGGAGTTGCCTGCTGAGGAGCCGTAATCATGTCGTTGATTTATGACGACACCTACGGTTACGACACACCCAACGTCACGTTTGAAGGCACTGGCCCAATCCAGAACGCCTATACCGATCCGACGATTGTTTACCGGTCAACATCAGCCTCATATCAGGGTGCTGTCGTTGTTCAAGAAACCGCATCCGGTTCAGGTCTAGGTTCCAGTTCCACCGTTAGTTTCAAGATGCGGTTCCGTACCGCCAGCGGTGCTGGCGACGGAACCTCCACCAGCATCGGTGTTGTCACTGTTCCCCGTACCGCAACCGGTACCGGAGGTGCCACCGCTGGAGACTCCGCCACCGGACTACGGACCGCTGTTGATGCGGCCACAGGGTCCGGCGGCGGAACCCAGACAGCCACCGGTTTGCGTACCGCTATTGAGACTGCCAGCGGGTCTGGTGTTGGGACACACACGATTGTGTCCGCCAAGGCTTCGTTGCGTACTGCTGGTGGTTCGGGTGTTGGTGGGTCGTCTGTGGCGGCTTTCACTACGACGTTCAAGACCGCCACTTCTGCTGGGGTGGGTTCGTTGGATGTAGCATTGTGGAAGAACGCAGGCAAGTCTTTGGATTTGCTGGTTGTTCTGCCTCCCAAGTGGTCTAAGCGGAAGCCGTATACTGTACCCCAGTAAAATTCTATGGAACTAAATGAATTGTTGTTGGAACGTGAATGGCGTTCCTGCAAAGGCGGCGACAGCCCCGAAGAACAAATCCAAGGGTTCTTCTATTTCTGTGAGAACTATTGGTTTATCCGGCACCCGGAACGGGGCCGGATACTGTTTGAGTTGCGGGAAGCCCAGCAACAGACTATTGAAGCGTGGCACACCAACCGATATAACATTGTCCTAAAGGCCCGCCAGATTGGGTTCTCTACGTTGGCGGCGGCATACGCTTTCTGGCTGGTGTTCTTCTGGTCTGACCGGTTTATTGTTATGTTGTCCCGAACGGAACGTGAAGCCGCCAAACTGTTGCAGAAATCTAAGTACGGTTACCGTTGGCTACCTCAGTGGATGAAAGAACGTGGCCCGTCGCAGATTACGGATCACCAGTTGAAGATGGTGTTTGATAACGAGTCGGCTGTTGAATCATTACCGTCCAGTAATGATCCTGCCCGTGGTGAGTCGGTGTATCTGGTGATTGTGGACGAGATGGCGTTCCTACCGAATTCGGAGGAGGCGTGGGCTAGCATTGAGCCGATCGCTGATGTGGGCGGTCGTATCATCACTCTCAGTACGGCTAATGGGTCTGGTAACTTTTTTCATCAGATGTGGGTTGGTTCTCAAACGGGAACCAATTTATTCAGCGGATTATTTTTTCCGTGGTCTGCGGGTGACCGGGATGAAGCATGGTACGAAGTCAAGCAACGCACTACCCCGTTGTGGCAGTTGCATCAAGAGTACCCTAGGTCTCCTGAGGAAGCGTTTATCAAGTCGGGTAACCCTGTCTTTGATATTGATGCGTTGAACGACATGCCGGTGCAAGCACCGGATGTCGGAGACCTGAAATATAATGAAACTGAGTATGCGGAGTTTGTTCTGTCTCCGACATCTGAGGGGCCGTTCAGCATGTGGGAGGAGGCTACGGAGGGCGGTATATATGTGATTGGTGCTGACGTTGCCGAAGGGTTGTCGCATGGCGACTACAGTTCCGCTCATGTTGTAGATGCAGAGACAGGTGTTGTGGTTGCCCATTATCATGGGCATATCGCACCAGATTTGTTTGGTGTGATGTTGGCGGAGTTGGGGTGGATGTATAACTCTGCGTTGATTGGTGTCGAATCAAACAACCACGGTCTGACCACCCTGAAGTCTCTTCAGGGTTATGGGTATAAGAATATTTATCGGCAACGTAAGTTGGGTGTGGTGCGGCCTACGCCGACGGATACGTTGGGGTGGCGCACCACCAGTAGCACGAAGCCGTTGATGATTGATGAGTTGTCTGCGGCGTTGCGTGACGAACAGTTGGTGGTGTTGTGCCAGTTGACTATCGGGGAGTTGCGGACGTATGTTCGCAAGGAGAACGGTAGGATGTCCGGGTCTCCGCATGATGACCGTGTGATTTCGTTGGCTTTGGCAAATCAGATGTTGAAGTATGTGTATTTGCCTGAGTATATGCCGGATCGTACTCCGCCTAAGAATAGTTTGATTTGGTGGGAACAGTTTATTTCCCGTGATGAATCTCCGGGTAGGGTGCCGATTGGGTCTCATAATGTGCGGAAAGCCGCACAAATCTAGTTTAGAACGCACGATATATCTATGATGGGTACTTTGATTTGTGAAAATTGTGGCCGAACGTTCACGTTTGATGTTGTTCCTCGCCGGGGAGCGATCTGTTTCGGCTGTCATGTGAAGTCGGTGAACCTTGGATTTACTTACGGTAGGGACAACTTTCATGGTCCGACCCTCAGGGAACGGGAACGTGATATCTTGGGCAACGCTGAGGCTAATGGCGTGGTGCCAGAACGGGTGAGTTGATTTGCCATGTCGTCTTGGTTGCAGATCGTACTGGCTGTCTTGGCCCCCAGCGGGATTATTGCTACGTTGATTGAAAAGACCAGACGGGAAAACAATAAGGATCATGCTCGCAACAGCGATCTGTTGCATCGGATTGATCACAAGGTTGATAAGATTGATGGCCGGTTGGATGACCACATTGAGTGGCACCTAGATAGGGAGAGTTGATATGGATTATCGTGAGTCGGTTCGTCGGGCGGTTGCTACGTTTGTTGCGGGTGCTACTGCGGCACCGTTGACTGCCGCCGTGTTTGATGTGTCGTTCTTCAAGGCGGCGGCAATCGCTGGTGCGATTGCCGTATGGAATCTGGGTGGACGCATGGCCCAGTCTTGGTTGGCTTCCTGATGGCACGCCCCAGCAACAACGAGATACTGGGCAAGTATCGCAAAAAGATTACCCAGTCCAAGCGGTGGCGGCGTGAGGAAGCCTATGATGATACTTGGCGACGTTTGGTGGACTTGTATCGTGGACGGCATTACGACTATTATACGGAGGAGGACCGTATTCTGGTGAACTTGGCGTTTTCTACGGTGAACGTTATTTCGCCGTCGATTGCTGTGAACTATCCGAAGATCACGGTGAATGCTGTTGATCCTGATAATGCGGCACAAGCAGTTATTGCCGAGGCGGTGGTGAACTATTGGTGGCGTAACCGTAACTTCAAACAGCATTTCCGTCGGGCCGTCAAAGATTTCCTGATTTTTGGTCACGGCTGGCTGAAGGTCGGCTACAGGTATGTTGAGGAGGAACGTGTTGGTGACTTTGAAGATGTGTCGGATGCTGATGTTGAGGAGAATGTCGCTAGTACGACTTTGGTTATCACAAAGGATGAGCCGTTCGTAGAGCGTGTCTCACCGTTCGATGTGTTTATTGACCCGGATGCGACCAGCATGGATGATGCCAAGTGGATTTGTCACCGGGTTCGCCGCACATTGAACGATGTCCGTACAGATAAACGGTACGCCAAGGCGGTGCGTGACACGGTGGATGCCGTGTCATACGCCCGCTATACGGATGATCCGTCGTCCCGCAAGGTTCACGACAAAGACGAGGGCTATGCGGATGTTTACGAGTTTTACGATTTGAAGAATAACATGGTGTCAGTGTTCGCTGATGCTGGTGACGGGTTTTTGATCAAGCCGAAGAAGATGCCGTATTCGTTTGGTCATCCGTTTGTGATGATCCGTAACTATGATGTGCCTGATCATTTCTATCCTATTGGGGATTTGGAAGCGATTGAGCCGATGCAACGGGAATTGAATGAGACTCGTACCCAGATGATGAATCATCGTAAGCGGTATGCACGCAAGTATTTGTTCCGTGAAACTTCGTTTGATAGTAATGGTCGTGCGGCGTTGGAATCGGATGACGATAATGTGATGGTGCCGGTTACGGGTGATGGGCCGTTGGGTGATTCGGTTGCACCGTTCCCGGCGTTGATCAACCCGCCAGAGTTCTATAACCAGTCGGAGTTGATCCGTCAAGATATTGAACTTGTGTCCGGTGTCACAGAGTTTATGCGTGGCGGCGTATCAGAGATTCGCCGCACCGCCACCGAAGCCGCACTTATTCAGGATGCCGCTAACGCTAGGACCGCCGACAAGTTGGCTACCATTGAGATCGCTGTCTCTGCCGTCGGTCGTCGTGTTCTTCAGTTGGCTCAACAGTTTATGACTGGTGAGCAGGTGGCCCGGATCACCGCCAAGGACGGTGAGCCGATGTGGGTCACGTTTGACCGTGACTATATTGCCGGTGAGTTCGACTTTGAGGTTGCGGCTGGGTCTACCCAGCCGATGAACGAAGCGTACCGTCGCCAGTCCGCTATCCAGTTGATTGATGCTATGGCCCCGTTTGTTTCTGCCGGTGTTGTAGACGTACAGAAGTTGGGTGCCTATGTGTTGCAGTACGGGTTTGGTGTGAAGAATCCCGAAATGTTCATGGCGGCACCCCCACCACCACCTGAACCCCCGATGGCCCCCGCACCCCAGATGCCGCCAGAGGCCGCTGGTTTGCCTCCTGCGGCCCCAAATCCGATGATGGGTCCTCCACCACTGGACGGTATTGATCCGTCGATTCTGGGGCTATTTGGCGGGCCTATGGGGGCACCGCCAGCCTGATTTAGAACGGCATCACCCATATATAGAGCAACCTTATTGGACTCTATTATAGGAGACTTGATGTCTGACGAAAATATTGCTGTTGAAACCGGTCCCGAACCTAGTGTGGGCGGGGAAACTGTTGCAGAGACAGCCGCAGAGACACCAACTGAATCATACGAATATGTTGACACCAGTGCTTTCGACGGAAAGTACGTCAAGGTCAAGGTTGACGGTGAAGAACTGGATGTGCCTTTCAATGAGGCCATTCAGGGATATCAACGTCAGGCTGATTATACTCGCAAGACTCAGGAATTGTCTCAGCAGAGGGAACAGTTGCAGTACGCACAGACGTTGCAACAGGCTCTTGAATCTAATCCACAGCAGACGTTGGAAATTCTGTCCCGACATTATGGGGTAGCGGAAGCACAACGAATGATTGCGGATGCGCAGGATGCGCCATCCGAACCTGAGTTTGATGATCCTTTGGAGAAACGAATTTGGGAAACGGAGCAACGTATCCAGTCGTATGAGCAGGAGCGTGCCAACGATCAGTTGCAGAAAGAAATTGTCCGTCTGCAAAACACATATGAAGATTTCAACCCACAGGAAGTGGTGCGAGCGGCACTAAATGCTGGCACCACAAATTTGGAGGCGGTCTACAAGCAGATTGCTTATGATCGTCTGGTTCAGAAGATTCGGGCTGGCGAACAAGCCAACCAGATTATTCAGGATCAGAACCAGCAGGTTGTTGATGCGAAACGTGACGCAAGTTTTGTGGAAGGTGGAGCATCCGCTAATGGTCCGTCAGATGTTCCGGTGGGTAAGATCGGTTCCGTTCATGATGCTTGGGCATTAGCCAAGAATCAGATGGGTATGTGACCATTTTTATTATTCACCATTTCACCTAGAATAGAGGTAACATCATGGCTGGTAACACCAACTTTGATTCGTTGCTGTCAACTACTCTCGCTAATTACCGGGATCAGATGACGGACAACATTTTCACCGCCCGACCCCTGACGAATTTCCTGATGGACAAGGGCCGTATCCGTATGCTGGACGGCGGCACGAAGATCGTGGAGCCGTTGGTTTACGGTCTCAACGGTACCGTCGGTTCGTACTCCGGTTACGACACGATCTCCCTGACCGCTCAGGAAGGCATGTCGGCCGCCGAGTACGAGTGGAAGCAGTACGCTGCGTCCATCGCCATTTCCGGTATCGAAGAGGCGAAGAACAACGGCGAGGCCGCCATCATCAACCTTCTTGAGGCCAAGATCATGCAGGCCGAGGAGTCGATGCGTGAGGGCTTCAACCAGATGTTCTTCGCTGACGGCACCGGCAACTCCGGCAAGGACTGGCTGGGTCTGGCCGCTATCGTTGATTCGGCTGGCACTGTCGGTGGCATCAACCGTGCGACCGCCGGTAACGAGTTCTGGCAGTCTTACGAGGAGGGCACCGCTGGTGCGCTCTCGTTGGCTGACATGGCTACCGCTTACAACTCGGTGTCGGTTGGTAACGACCATCCCGACATGGTGCTGACGACCCAGACTCTCTTTGAGAAGTACGAGTCGTTGCTTCAGCCGCAGTTGCGGTACACCGATGCCAAGACGGCTGACGCTGGGTTCCAGAACCTGTTGTTCAAGTCGGCTCCGGTCACCTATGACGTTCACTGTCAGGCCGGTGTCATGTACTTCTTGAACAGCAAGTACCTGACTTTGGTCGGTCATTCCGGCAAGTGGTTTGAACAGACCGATTTCGTGCGTCCTGAGAATCTGGATGCCCGTTACGCTCTGATCATGTGCTACGGCAACCTTACTTGCCGTAACGCCGCTAAGCAGGGTAAGTTGACTGGCCGCACCGCCTGATCAACATAATCTGATGATTATTGGGGGAGGGGGCTACGGCCCTCTCCCCCTGATCATTCCTAGTTGGGAGAATAATATGGCTAAGTCCCCTATTGATTTGGGAAATTCTATGCTTCGTAAGGCTACACGTGCAAAGGAAAATGCGCAGGCAAAGCGTCGTCCCGGCGAAGCCCCGTCTACGATTGCTGGTCGTACTGCCCGTACCGCTCCTGTGAAGAAGTCGGCTAAAGGCACTAGTGCTGCCGAGAAGAAGCGGCTTCCTCGTCAGGCCACTAGTGGTGGCGGTTCGGGTTTGGCTGGTCGTTCGCCTGCGATGTCACCAAAGAAGAAGGGTGATGCTGGTCGTCGTGCCGCTGATCGTGCCGCTGAACGCGCCAAGAGTGATGCACGCAGGACTCGTTCGGCTGACATGGATCGTGCTCGTCGTAGTGAGTCGTCTGATAAGGCGGCTCAGAAGAAGCGTTCTGATAAGCGTCGTGCTATGGCTACCGAGAAGAAGCGTGATCGTGCCGCTTCCCGCAATCGGCGTTACAAGGATGATCGGGCCTATAGGGACTGACTGAAATAAATCGCTTATAGGTGATAACATGGCTAAGAAACCTGCTATTGATTTGGGTGATGTTTGGGATACGGTGACAGCCCCGGCTAGGGCGTATGGTCGTGCGGTTCGTTCTTATAGTCGTGGGATTCAGTCTACTCGTCCTGACCGTTATCCTGAGAAGTATCCGAGAAAAACTGTGGGTGGCCGTACTGCGTTTGCGGGGGGTGCTCCTCGTAAGAAGTCGGCGGCTGGTCGGCGACGTAAATGAGCCGGGGCCTGACAGGTAGAACGAATCATCTATAGATGATGAGCGATATTCAAGCAGTTCCCGCCTACAGTTTGTACGGACAACCGGCAACCGATGCACGGTTGGCGCATATGGACGGTGCCCGTGTTGCGGCACCGTCCGCACCGTATCTGGGTCGGGGTAACAAATGTTCGGCCAATGATGATACTTGTGAGGGTATGCGTGCCAAAGGCACCGCATACTGTATGGGTCACTTGAGGTCTATTCAGAAGAAGGGCGGTGACAGCGATGGCGATGACAAGGCTGACTCTACAGCAGATTCGTGATAACGCCCGCACGATAACTGAAACCGAAACGGATGACGTTTCGGATGCTTTGCTGGATTTGTATATCCGTGATGGCTATAACCGGATTCTTGATTTGGAACGACGCTGGCCTCATTTGGAGGTTTCGTTTCAGTTTGATACGGTTGGGGATCAACGTTCGTATACGGTGAATGATTATACGGATGATGATATCCGTGAGGTTGTGTCTCTGGTCGATAATGTGAATGTTCGGCTAGAGTGGATTTCTTATGATATGGCTGAAGATTATTTTATTGGGGCTTCTGATGCTCCGGGTCGTCCAATGTATGTGGCGTTTTGGGCGGGACAACTCCATCTGTTCCCAATTCCCAGCGGTGTATATACGCTGAAGGCACGGGCCTATAGGCATCCGAATGATTGGGTGACTGCCGGTGGGACTGTGGATGGTCCTTACGAGTTTGATTTGCCGTTGGTGTATTATGCTGTGTCGCAAATCTATAGGGCGCAGGAGGCTCCTCAGATGGCGGCTGAGTATGAGCGTGCGTTCAATGACGGCGTGCTGATTGCACGCCGTGACATTATGAAACCAGAGTCCTATGCTCCGTTGCGTCTGTCTACTGGCGGTCACAAGCATCGCTGGGGTTCTCTGGATATCTGATGGCGTTCCGTGCTTTTGCCATTGAGGATTTTACGGGCGGCCTGAATCTTCGGGCTGATGTATTCAACCTGAGTAAGAACGAGTCGCCTGACTTGTTGAATGTGGACATTGATCCACGGGGCGGAGTGTTTCAACGCCGTGGGTTGCAACGGTGGGGCACCGGCAATGTTGCTGGTGTTTTACCGCAAAACTGGGGTGGGTCAGTCAACCTGTTTTTCTGGGAGTCCGGAACTCCTCAGGTGTTGCTGTCTGGTAACGACACGATCTACTATTCGGATGACGGCACGTTTACTGACACCACGATCAGCACTGCTTCTAGTGTGTTTGGGGCTGGGTTTGCTGGCTGGTCTGACGGTTCGGACGATGTGGTGTATGTGGCGTGTGGTTGTGCTACTGGTTCTCACAAGTGGGATGGTGCCGCCAAAACCAGTTTGACTGCTAGCGGCACGGGGAACTGGCAGGATGATCTGCTGTCTCCGACTACTGGGTTTATGCCTGCGGCTCATCATGTTGCCACGCACAGCGAACGGCTGTGGGTGGCATATACCCGTGAGGATGCTGTTGATTATCCGGATCGGGTGCGTTTCTCGCACCCGTTGTTCCCTGAATCGTGGCGTGAACAGGACTATATTGATATTGTTGGTGGGGGTCGTGGGATTACGGCTTTGGTGCCGTATTCGGGTCATATGCTGGTGTTCAAAGAACACGCAGTGTACGCCATCTTCGGCTACAGTGACGATACTTTTCAGGTGGTTACGATCACTGAGGAGTTGGGTGCTGTAAGCCCCAGTGCTGTGGCGCAGACAGAAGAGGGCATCTTCTTTTTTGACGGGCAGAATGGTTTGTTCAAGTATGATGGCCGTTCGGTTCAGTATATGTTTGAGCCGTTGCGTCCGTTGTTTGATATCAACGAGTTTCACGATGAGGCTTTGGCACAGGTCAAGGTGTCTGCGGTGAACCGCAAGGTGTATGTGTCGTTGCCGACTGGTGTGTCCACCAGTTCGGAAACGTACAGCATGATTGGTGTCAACTATAGGGATTCCGGCATTTTGTATGCTGGTGGCGGTTTGACGTTTGATGCTGTTGGTGTCACTTATGATGATTCTGATGTGAAGTGGGATGGTGCCACCCAGTCGGATGATGTGACTGTGACGTATGTGTGGGATTCCACGTTGGGTAAGAATGGTGCTTGGACTAAATATCAGATTGCTGATGGTTTCGGTTTGGGTGCTGGAACTATTTTTGTGGATTCTTCTAGTAGGGTTTACGAGTTGTTTGTTCATCCGACTAAGCCGCAGGTTTTCTTTTTTGATCGGACGTTGTATACGGATAATGTGTTGGGATATTCCAGTCCGTTTCAGTCGTTTTATGTTACGTCGTGGCAGGATGCCGGTTCGGCATCCACTAAAAAGTTTTGGCGTAGACCGGAGTTTGTGTTGAATCGTGAGTTTGCGGCATATGATTTGAATGTGGCTGTTTATCGGGATTGGGATTCGTTGACTCTAAAGCGACAGTTTGATGTGCCGTCTGGCGGGTATTCTGGGTTGGGTTCGCCGTCGCAGTGGGTGTCGTCGTTTGGTTCTGAGGTTGCCCGTGGCAATAGCCTTGGTTTGGGGCGTGCCGTTCAACTAAAAATCAGTGGTCCTGAGTCTGCGTCTTGGGGTGTGAATGGTGTGACGTTCAATTATAATCCACGGGGTTATAAGCCGTGAGGCGGGACGAACCGTGGTTCGCCCCGCAACTCACGAATTTGCGTGGCCCTGACCAGTTGCCGTTACGCAACATTTTCTTGTCGTTGACCGAGTATTTGCGTCGCTATTTTGCGTCTAATGTGGGGCATTGGTTGACGGTTGAAGGGACGACTGATGCTGATGGGGAGTTGACGTTTGCTCATGGGGCACCGTTTACTCCGTCGAATGTGCAGATCACCGAGTCGTTTGTGGGTGCCAGCACCCACAATCAGGGGTCGTTTCATATTGATTCGGTTGATGATACGAATATCACTGTCCACTTTCTGGTATCAACTAGCGGTAATGATCGGGATAATACGGATGTCCATATTTATGTGCTATGTTTGCCGTAACCTGTGGATAACTAGAACGATATAGGTATTTGTGATGGCTAGTAGTTTGTTGACTTCCACACCTGATTTGATGGCACGGGGTTCCCGTGCCTCGTTTGCCGACCCGCAGGGCTATGGTTTGGGTGAGGCCGCTCAACGCCGTCAGCGTGAGCAGGCATATCTCAGGTCCCAGTTACAGCGTGCCGGTTTGGGTGCGGAGACACAGCGGAGCACCCGTGATGTCACTAGGGCGTACAAGCAGGGGGCTGAGCCGCAGATCACTGGTTATGCTCAGCGTGGTCTTGGCAGGTCCGGCATTTTCAACAGGGCGATGCAGGATTATATTAGCCGGTATCAGCGTGGTGTGGGGGATATTGCTCAGCGTCAGCAGTTGGGTGAGGCTGGTATCCAGTTGGGTGAGCAGATTTCGGCTGAGGATTTGCAGGATGCGTTGGATAGGTTGCGGTTGAATACTCAGTCGCAGATTATTGCTGATGCGGCGGCGTTGCGTGATTTTGCGCCGATGACCGGACTGTTCAGTTAGGGGATTGTAATGGCAGAAGATTATTCAGACCCGTATGGCAGGCCGGTAACTGGTTACGGTTTTGGACGGGGCGGCGATGTGCCGACTAGCACTAGTCGTGTTCGTCGTCCGGTTTATTTGAATACTGCTGTGCCTCCTTCTCAGCGTAATACTGTGTTTGCTCAGGCTCCGATGCCGTCGGTGGATGCTTTTACTTCGGCGTTGACTAGCCGCCCCGGCGGTTTGGGGGGTTTGGGTACGGTTGAGCCGGGTCGTGGCTGGACCCGTGAGGATCAGTTGAAGTTCCGTGAGTTTGTTCCGTTGCCTGATGTTGCCGGTGTGCCGTCGGGCGGCGGGGGCGGGGGCGGTGGCCCCAGCCGTCAAGATTTGATTGATGCGGCGTTCGGTAATCTTCCTGATTATGCCGGATATATGCCGGAGGCCGACATGCAGGCGTTGGCCGATTATTATGGCGGTCAACGGTCTGCTTTGGAGAATGTGTATGCGGCCCAGCGTGGCCGCATCGGTGATGTTTCTGCTCAGGCGTTGGCGGCATTGTCGGCTATTGATCCGCAGGCCGCTTTCGTGTATGATGTTGGTGGCCCGACGATCCCTGATGTGGAAGTGGATTATTTGCGGGCTTTGGGTGCGTCTGCAGATCCTGTCTCTGCCGAAGCAGAGTTTTCCCGCAATATTTTGGGTTACCAGTTGAACGCCTCGCAGAGAGCGGCGGAGGGTATGGCCGCCAGTTTGGAACGTGAACGGCAGGCCCGTTTGGCGGCCAGCCGTTTGATGGAGCAGGAGGGCTATACACGGGCCGAGCAGGCCCGTGCGGCGGCGTTGGCTGATTTGGCGGCCCGTCAGGCACGGGAGGAAGCGGTTATTCGTGAGCGTGTCCGGCAGGCTGACGAGGAACGTGCTCGGCGTGATGCAGAGTTGGCTCAGTTGCGGTTGGAGTTTGAATTGGCGGGGGTTGCCTGATGGCTGACGGTGATACTCCGATGACTCAGGCGGAACGTGATTCGTTGTTGGCCCAGTTGGGTGGCAATTTGTATCCGGGTACGTTGTCTGGTGTGAAGCGTACTACGATGTCGCAGTTGTTGGACCCTGAGTTGTTGACTGCTATTGGTGTAATCAGCCCTGATTATTTGTCTGAGGCGCTTCAGAGTTATGTGGATACGGAGACAGCGGGGCGGTTGACTGAAGCGATCCGTGATTATGAGGTCAAGTTTGCGGACATCCAAGCGAAGTATGCTGGACCTGATTTTATTAGTGCGGCTGAACAGAATTTGGATGGGCTTGTTGGGCAATATCCTCAGGTTGCAACTTTGATGGAGCAAATCAAGGCGGGGCAGATTTCTCCTGATGAGGCTAAAGAGTCAATTGTTTCTTCGTTGGGGGTTGATTCTGATGATGTTGCGGGCCAGCAGATTGCAGATGTTATTGGTGGGAATCTGAAGGCGTTTGGTAGAGATTTTGCGAACTATCAGCAGGATTTGTTGGAGTATAATACTGTTGATTTGCCAAAGTATAATCAGGAGATTAGGGCGTTGGGTGATCCGCCTACTGCCGAGTCGTTGGGCATTACCCGTGAGTCGTTGAGAGCGCAGTTTGCTAAGGATATGGGTATTCCGGGGTTGGCGTTGTTGCCTGATCCGGGGGCGACTTATGATATTGCTCCTGAGGAGATGCGTCAGTTCCGTAAGCCGACTCAGGCTGGGACTGATAAACGTTTGTTTGAGAGCATGTTGGCGGCTGGTGCTGGTCGGGATATTCCTCGGTCTGCTACGCCCCGTTTGACGGGTCGTGCCACTCAACCTAGTGTTTCCCGTGCTGCTATGGGCAAGGTGTTGGAGGGTGATCCGTTAGGTCGTACGGTTGACACTCCGGGTTTTGGTCGTGGGACTGAGGGTGTGCAGGTTGAGCGTCCTCGTCCTACCGGTTATGTTGCCCCGTCGTTGGAACGTGATCTGGCTAGGTATGCGATGCAGGATTATGAGAGTTTGATGGTTGATGCGATGTTGCGTTCTCAGCAGTTGGCCGCTAAGGGTCGTACTCCGTTTGAGGATGCTTTGCGTGAGGCGCAAATATTTGCACGAAAGGCTAGATAATGGCTGTTATTCGTAGCCCTTTTTCTAGGGTTCCGAAGCCGGTTGATACTAGCGGGGCCGCAGAGTATTACCGTAAAGTTTTGGGTCGTGATATCAGCGATATTTTGCCCTCTGGTGTCTCTGCTCCTGTTGATGATGAGGTTGTGCAACCGGCAGATGTGCCGGTTGCGCCTCCGTCGGGTCGTAAGCCTATTGATTATTCACGGCTGATTGCCGGTACGCCTGTTGCTCCTGTTGTTGGCGGAGACAGGCGGGGTGCGGATGTTCCGTCAGAGTTGGCTGGGCCGTTGGCTGGGGCATTTGGTCAGGTTCGTGCTGATGTTGTGGACGCTGAGGAATCTCAGGGCATTATGGGCCGGTTGGAGGATATTGCTGGGGGTACGGTCCCCGGTGTTCTTTCTAGGTTGACTCCCGATTTTGTTTCTGAGCCGTTGAAGAAGATTACCAGCGAGTTGCTTCAACGTCCGAAGCAAATGTTGCAGGCTGGTTTGGAGGAAACTGTAAAGTCCAAGGTGGAGGGGCCGACACCGTTGCCGGTGAATCCTTTTACGTTTGACTACAAGGAGTGGTGGCGTAAAAGTTGGGATGACGAATACAATATTGATATTGCTCCTGTAAGTAAGGCTTTGGGCAAGGAGACTATTGGCACCCAGTTGGTGGATAAGCCGCTTGATTTTATTGTCGGTGAAATTCTGCTTGATCCTTTGACGTATCTGACGTTGGGTGCAGGTAAGTTTGCTGGTTCGGCTGGCCGTTCTGCGTTGGGTGCCGAGATTTCGTCTAATGGTAATTTGATTGCACAGTTTGGTGATGATGCTGTGCAGTCGGCGGCGGCTACTGTTCAACGTTTGGGTGAACATGCGTTGCCTGACGCTATGCGTCGCAACCTTATCAATCAGGGTGTGATGGATGAGGCCGGTTTCCGTTTGTTTGGTCAGGTTCTTCCGGGTACTGCTGGTGCGGCTGGTGCTACGGGTCGTGGTTTGGCTGGCGTTCGTGCCGAAGTCGGCGATATTGTTGGAAGGTTTCCGGGTTCCACCAAGTTTTTGGGTGCCGGTAGCCGTCGTGGTTTGTCGGAGATTGCCCGTGGTTCCGACATGTCAACGCAGGAGATTGCGTCAGCGTTCGCCAAGTATCGTGCGTCTGTTTCGTCTAAGGCTAATGCCGCCCAGTGGTCGGCTGAAACTGTTAGCGGTCTAAGGAATCTTGCCAGAGAGTTGGATGAAAGCCCTTACAGCGCACAGATTTTGGATTATGCTGAGGGGCTGGTTGATGATGCGGTTATGCCTGACGCTAACGCTTTGCGTTTGGGTCAGGAATTGCGTAGCCAGTATGACAATATTCTGTCTAGCGCCAATCAGTATCGTACTGCTTTGATGACTGAGCATGGTGCTGATGTGGGGGTAATCAGCAGGATTAGCGATTATGCTCATCACACTTTGACGCAGGAAGCCAAGGATTTCATGCGTTCCCGCAGGGCGTACAGTGGGCGGTTCAAGTCTATCAGGGATGAGATGGGCATTGATTTGGATGACACCGCCAACTTTATGCGTGCCCGTGTTCTGGGCAAGGGTAAGGATTGGTTGGGTTCACCGTTGCAACGTGGCGGCATCAGCGAAATCAATGAGCGTTCGCTGGATCAGTTGGGTTTCAAATGGTTTGAGGATCGTCCCGGTACCGCCCTGTTGAAGTATGTGGAGGGCATGGGCACGGAGATTCGTCGCACCATGTTTATTGATGATTTGTTCCGGTTAGCACCGGACCAAATTGCTCCTGTTGCCAGAAGGGTTATTACTGACAAGACTTTTGCTGAGCGTGCCGCCAATGCCGGTGTCCGTATGAGCAGGTTCTTGGATGATGTGAACAGAAAGATTGTTGGCAAGCCCGATTCTGTCTATGCCGAATCTGAAAAGAGTTTGCAGAATATTTTGAAGGCAACCATTGAGGTTGCCGACCCGCAGTTTGCGTTGTCTGCTAAGGCACGACAGGCTGTCGATAGTTTGTTGCCTGAGGTGTTGGCTCAGAAGCGTGCATTGGATGATTTGAGGACGTTTGCTGAGGCCACTAGCGAGGGTTTGCGCAGACAGTACGACGAGATTATTCGTCCGTTGCAACAGCGGTTGGATTTGTATTCGTCGGCTGTTGATCAGGCTGATGCTGGTCGTGCGTTGGCTAAGGATTGGTTGTTGGCTCGTCATGCGGAGTTGTTGCCGGATGTTATTTCTCGTCCGTCGCAACCTCAGCAGTTGGCGAATCAGATTATTCGTGAGTTGAATAGTCGTTTGTCGGGTGCGGCCCGCCAGTCGGCGGTACGCAAGGCGCAGGAAGCCGCCGGTCGTACCCGTCAGGATTTGATTTTGGATATGCCGGGGTTCCAGACGGCGTTACCTGAGGCTCGCAGGGTTGCCAAGGAATTGCCTGCAAAGGTTCGTGCGGCTCGCAATAAACTTCAGCGGGCGTTGGCTGATGATCCAGTGTTGCGTGAGTACGCTAGTTATGAGGAAAAGTTTTTGCGGTTGGCTACCGAGTTTGATAAGGCGACTGCTTTGGCTGGTCAGCGTGAGGCGTGGGCTTCTAGTGTTGGCCGGATGTTTGACGAGAACATTGATTCGATCCGTAATCTTTTGGGGGATATGCCTGTTGGCGCTAATCCTGCACCTATCGCAAAGAAAGCGTTGATGTGGGATAATGTTGAGATGGTGCCAATTGAGGCTTTGTCTAGGATTCCTGCTGGTAATGTTTTGCGTTATGATGTTGCGGAGTTGGCCCGTGATCTTACGGTAAATGGTTTTGATAATCCTATCATTTTGAATTATGGCAGGAAGGACGGTAGGGCTTTTGTTGCTGAAGGTAACCACAGGTTGCAGGCCGCCATTGACGCAGGGTTCACGCATGTTCCGGTGCGTGTAAACAGGGTTCAATCCGTTGATGTTGGTTCGTCTGTTAGGGGTTGGACTTCCGCTGGTCATGTTCCTGCTGAAATCAAGCCGTCCCAGATTATGGATTTTGAACCGTTGCCTGCTGGTGCTGTCAGGCCGGAAGGCCCGACAGTTGATGCTGTTGCCGCTTGGGTGCGTAAAGCCGACCGGACCCTAGCCCAGTTGGACATGATTGATATGTCCGCTGGCGAGAAGGATTTGTGGGAACGTTTGTTGAAACAAATTCTGGACAGTGAAGCCAGTATCGCCAAGTCGGAAAACAGATTTGTTCGTGAGTTGTCTGAGAACGCTTTTACTGCACCGAAGGTTACTGCCGTGATGCGTGAAATGAAAGATAACTGGCAGGAGTTGTCGGGCAGGTTCCAAGACATTCAGGTTTCCCCAGAGTTGAAAGCCCAATTGAAAGAATGGGAGGAAGGCATCCAGCGTATGGGCACCTCCCAGTTTCAGGCCGAGTTCAGCAGGGCGTACAACAAGTATTACAGGTGGTTCAAGTCTACTGCTATTTTGACTCCGGGCTTTACGGTTCGTAACGCTATGACTGCGGCGTTCAACAATACGGTCGCTGGTGTTGACCCTAAGGATATGGTGAACGGTGTCAAGTTTGCCCGTGCAGTCCGTGAACGTGGCGGCATTTGGGGCACTCAGGGCCGCAAGGAGATTCGTACCCGTGGCGGTGCGTCTACCGTTATGCGTCGGCTGGGTTTGGACCCGCAGGAAGCAGAGATTTACGATAATGCTTTCAAGGCTGTCCTTGCCTCTGGTGGCGGTCAGGCGATTGACGATGTGGTTCCTCACATCGGTCAATCGACACGGGTGTTTGATAACAAGTTCCGTCAGTTCTTGTCGGATCGTGGCTATGGTTTCCGTCCGTTCCGTGGCGAGTTGTCTGATGCTTCACGACGGTTGAACGGTACGGTTGAGATGGCGGCCCGTATGGGCATGGCGTTGGATGGCGCACGCAAGGGTTACAGTGTGATGGAAAATGCGGCACGCATTTCCCGTTACCATTTCGATTACACCGATCTCAGCCGGATGGACGAGATGACCCGTAGGGTCATCCCGTTCTGGTTGTTTATGTCCCGTAACGTGCCGTTGCAGTTGACGAATATGGTTGCTAGGCCGGGGGCATACAACGCTTGGAACAATCTGCGTGAGTCCACCGAACAGTATGAGGACCCGTTGATGGCTGATTGGCGCAGACAACGGGGCGGTATCAGTTTGCCGTGGGGTGCGGTGTTTGATTTCGATTTGCCGTTCCAAGATGTGCAAGGCCAGTTGGAGGCGTTCACTCCTAGTTCCATGGCTGGGTCTGCTACCCCGATTCTGCGTGCACCGGTTGAGTTGATGACCGGCAACCGTGTTGCGTTTGGCACTAGTTACCCATATTCCTCTGATTATAGGGGTGCCGGTTTGACTGATTTGCCTGCGGCTTTTGCTGGTTGGGTTGGTGGCACGCTGGGCATGGAGGGCGGTACAGTGATGGGACCTGAGGGTCCGTTGGTTACTGAACGGTTTGCTGGGCCGCTGGCTGGTTTGGCTCCGCCTCTTCAACAGTTGCAAAGGGTTGGTGCCGCCGCACAAATTCCGCAGGATTTGTTGGGCGGTCAGGAATCATACTATGAGCGTGACCCGTTGTCTACTTTGCTGTCGTATGGTGGTTTGGGTTACACTGAGATTACCCCTGAGGAACGTGAACGCACAGTACGTTCCCGCCAGTATGATTTGTTGGAAGAGTTGGACAAGTTGCGGCAGACCGGGAAGTTGAGAGAGCGATGAGTTGGAAAACTTTTATTGACGTATCAAAGTGGCAAGGCCACATTGATTGGGATGTTATGAAAGCGTCCGGTGTCGATGCCGTCTACATGCGTGCCTATAACGGCACCCGCAAGGATGAGCGTT
>Ga0222718_10000453_pt1 | contig 41992 bp, 37 predicted proteins | sample C33_27DmetaG_FD_165045 | JGI IMG/M metagenome (GOLD analysis project Ga0222718, IMG submission 165045) | Estuarine water microbial communities from San Francisco Bay, California, United States - C33_27D | ecosystem: Environmental > Aquatic > Marine > Unclassified | place: USA: California...
TCATTCATGTTTACAGATTTAATTAGGTCGGTAAGAAGTCTGTTCTCAGCTCTATCTCCACCACCAATTACATTCCCTGATCTAACTGTTGAAATATTTAAATTTTTATTTTTCGAAGAGTTTATAAATGCTGTAATTATATTTTCGACAGCAACTTTCGAGGCACTGTAGTAACCTTTGCCACCTAATTCTGAAATTTCAGTGTTGTCTAAATCTGAGTATTTATAGACTTTATCTGTTGTTGAAATTACTAATGTCTTAGTGTTGCTGGAATTATTGACAGCTTCCATTACATTATAACTTCCAATTATATTTGAATAAATTGTATCCTTTGGATTTTTATAACCTTCAATAACTAAACTTTGAGCTGCAAAATGGAAAACAATGTCAGGGTTTATATCACTTATTAGTTTATTTAGGTTTTCAGTACTTGAATTTGATATATCTAAGAATGTTTCTGAATTAAATATAGTTTTAATATTACTAAGACTGTATATTCCATCTTTTTCTTCTCTAGAAATTCCATGAATTTCTACATTTAAACTACTTAAAAATAATGAAAGCCAAGAACCCTTGAAGCCAGTGTGGCCAGTTATAACTACTTTTTTATTGTTCCAAAAATTTATAAAATCATTTCTCATTTCTAATAACCATGTTATTCACTTAAATCTATTAATTTCGTAATGTTTTTGATTCTTTTAATAATGTTTTTACAATATCAGTTTGGATTTTTTTATTAAGATGCTGACCCATCGGCAAATATAAACCATTTTTACCTATTCTTTCAGAAGTCCTGAGGTTGGTGGTATTTTTAGATACAGGTAGAAATGGTTGCAAATGAAGTGGCCAGAAAAAAGGTCTAGTCTCGATTCCTTCATTGGAAAGAGATCTGATTAAATTATCTCTGGCATTTTCTTTTTTTAATACAATCCCGAAAACCCAAAAATGATTCTGTATTTGATTTACTCTGCTTAATGGAAGTTGAAAATAATCTTGACAATCCTCCAATAAGTCTAAGTAAGTATTACCTTGAGCAATTTTTAGTTTAATAATCTTATCTAAATTTCTTATTTGGGATATACCCAGTGAAGCCTGCATGGAGCTCATTCTGAAATTCCAATACATATTATTATGTACAAACCTTTTCTCATTATTAAAATCAAGATTTCTCATTTTTTTTAATTTTTGATAAATAGATTCATCATTTGTTAATAGCATGCCTCCTTCGCCTGTTGTGATATGTTTATTTGCATAAAAGCTAAAAGTTGAAATCGTTCCAAATGCTCCACAATATTTTTTAGAGTATTTTTGACCATGAGCTTCGGCAGCATCTTCTATAACCATAATCTTTTTTTTTGAACAATAATTAGCTATTTCTTCTGCTTCGGCTGTAAGGCCATAAGTATGCACCATCAAAACGGCTTTAGTTTTAGGAGTTACTACTTTTTCAACATCCTCAAGGCGCATATTCCATGAGTCTTTATCCACATCACAAAATACTGGTTTACCCCCTGCTCTCAAAACAGCTGATAAACATGATACAATTGTAAATGAAGGTAGAATGACTTCGTCTCCATTCTTTAAATTAACATTTTGAAGTGCTAAATCTAATGCAGCTGAACCACTTGATACTGCTACAGCAAATTTCATATTAAATTTTTTAGCGTACAATGTTTCAAATTTTTCTACTTCAGGACTGGTCCCAGATATTAAATTTTTATTTAGAGACTTTAATACATTTAACTTATCAATTACTGTAATTCTTGGTTCGAATACCCTTATCATTTTAAAAAAGAACTTTGTCTATTGATTCTGTATAGGGTCCTTGTTTGACTTCAATAAATTTGGAATCGGAAATTACTTTAATTCCATGCCCCCCTGAAATTAGACAAATTGAATCACCTGTTTTTAAGTGAACCTCTTGGACTAATAGATTATCTTTGTCGAAAATATCTACTCTTAACTCTCCTTCAATTACGACTAAGACTTCCGATGTTTTGTAAACTATTCTCTTTTGCTCTGGGTGAATATGTTTATTTATTGACTCATTAGATTTTAGATTAAAAGATGCAAATTGAAATTCTTCTTTGTTTTCAGTAGTAAAGTTTTTATTATTTTTTATGTCAGATTTTTTAATAACATGCGCCAGTAGCTTTCCATTATTATCTAAAACCTTCATGTGCTATTTTATATCAAATATAGCTGCTTTAAAATACGGAATAGCTCTTTTTAATAACATTTTTAAAGAGGTCCCTGATTTCGATGTTCCATATTTTCTTGTAAGACATATATAACCTACTTCCTTCATTTCTATATTTTGGAACTTTAACTCCTTAATCAAATATACAAAATAATCACCGTATGAAGCATTAGTGAAAATATAATCTTTGAAATATTCTTTTTTTCCAAGTATAAACCCACTAGTTACATCTTTAATGTCTGAATTTATAACTCTGTATAAAAATGTATTAAAAAGTTTAGATAAAAAAACAGCAGCTACTGAGTCTTCCGACTGGTAAATATTTCTGATAGAAGTAAAGACATTTTTATTTTCAATTTGAGTTCCTTTATACCCCCCCCCATCAACAAATCTTGACCCAATAATTACACTAGAAGGTGATTCAATGCCTTCTTTAATAAGTTCTGCAACTACTGTCGCAGACATAGACCCATCTGCATCTAGCCATAAAACATTCTCATATATTGATCTTTTAATTCCTTCTAATATTGAAAGAGGTAGTGATTTTGGACTCTCTCTCTTAATTAGTCTTATTTGCTTGTTTATGTCAATTAGCTTGTTTAATACTTTTTCTGTATCGTCGGTCGAATTATCATCTACAACAATAATCTCAAACTTAGATAAATTCTTTGGTAAATTATCAATAATCTCAGGAATTAAAATTTTTAAATTATCTGCTTCATTCAAAGTAGGTAATATTATAGACACGCCGATGTTGTTATAGGTTTCCTTCATTTAGATTTTATACCGGTAAAAAAAACTCTGTCATATAGAACATAGATGAAAAAAAGTACTATTGAAAAATACATGAATAAATTCATTTCAACGGTTTGCGGCGAATTCCAATGGTTCAAGTTCAATGTATAAAATATATATGATGTTGTAATTAAGAATTTTCCAAAATTATTTTTATGCATGATTATGGATTTTATAAACAACAGAACTATGAGATGGCCAAGCGAGTAATAGCTAAATCTTATTGGAGGGTACCAACCTATAAAAGACCAAAAAATATACAAAAATAGACAAATAGATACTGTTAATTTTATACTTTCATCAAAATTTTTATTAATTCTAAATTGACTGAAATAGAAATATAATACAAATAAGATTAACACCGACAGGTATAGTAATAATTGGAAATTGTCTTGAATATAACATAGAAAGTTTCCTGGAATTGTTACGCAGTGCCACTCACTCTGATAGTTAATTTTTCCTCTTAAAAAATCAAAAATCCAAATAAATTGTCCCCAGTATTCTGTATTTGCGTCATAGGGATTATTGCCGAGTATTAATTTTATGTAGATTTGATACGCAACAGTTGGTGCTAAGAAAAATAAACAACATTTATACTTAAAATCTTTGATTAAATGATCTCTGTTTGAGTATATTTCGAATAGTAAAATCCATGCAAAAGTAACTAGGAAACTCCTATGTAGTAGAAATAATAAGCCAAATAAAAAAGAGGAATTAAAATTAACAGTCTTACTAGATTGTACAAAATAAATACTCACTAAAATTGCGAGAAAAGTTAACAGCTGATGAGAAGGGTCAAAAATTCCCCATTTGAATAAAGGGCTTATTAATAAAATCAGTGGAAGTAACGTTGAATTAGTAAAAGACAATTCTTCATCTTTAAAATATATCTTTTTTATGAGTACTAAAGATATTGCAGCTATTCCTATTTGTACTAAAAATGTTGAAAGAAATGTTGTGTTTATACTTTCGAAGCTGAAGAGACCAACAAAAAATTTAACTCCGGAATTCACAAACGCAATTAATAGAATATATAAAGGTCTATCTTGATAATTAAAATCTTCAGCAAATACTTCTTGTAAATTCGTAAATCCTCTTTGATATAATTCTTGATCACAACTTTTCGGGTAAGTAAATTCAACATTAGTTGAAAGTACATTTACTGTGTAGTCAATTAATTCATTGCAAATATAATAATTAGGAGATTGAATTTCATATATAAAATAATATGCAAAAACTGGAATTGAAATAATTAGTAAAATTAAGTAATTTTTTATAAAAAGTTTTTTCATGAAATTTTAATAATTAACACTTATCTTACAGTCAAAATAAAATATATAGTATGATTAAAAATCTATTTCATAGAAGTTCAATAATATCTGCATTATTCAATTTTTTTATTCTTAAATTGATAATTGAAATAGATGGTAATATCTCGCTTAGATATTTTTCTGATGAGATTTATAGTTTCTACCAATTTGAAACTTTCTACATCACTATGGACTACATAATTGGTTTTATAGCTATTTTTATATATATAACAAAAATTTTTGTTGAAAATACAAGACTTGTACCTGGTAATAGATATTCCGAGTATATTTTATATTTTTTCATATATTCAAGTTGCCTGCTAATGACATTGTTGTTTTTCCGAATTTATGACATTGAGCGCTTATATTTGCTGATTTATGTAATAGTTTTACCTTTTTGTGATATTTTAATATCAAAATATTTGATTAAAAGGTTGGAAAGTGGAATTATATTAGCAATAGTTGGCATGATAGTAATTGTATTCAGCTACACAGATAAAAGTACTATATTTTCTGAAACTATTGAACTTGAAGAAACAACTATTGAAAATGAATTCATAAAATTTGAAACTATTGTTGAATCTGAATTTGATCTTTCTTTAGACTACAGACTTACTATAGCGAAAATTTGTTGTGATAAATATGCATTTTATAACACTGGTGGGAAAAGTTTAGGTTATTTAGAGGTATATGGAAACCACCTTTTACACATTACAGGAACAGGGGTACTGCTAAATTATGACATTGATAAATTAATTTCAAATAAAGGTCAGATTCCTAAATTGATTGAAACTAACATTAATCAAATTACAAGAAATCCTCTAATAAAAGATTTGGAAAACTGGGAAAGTATCAAAGACATCTTGATTCATAACGATCAAGTTTATATAAGTTATATTGAAGAACAGTCCAATGATTGTACAAACGTACAAATAATTACTGGTAAGTTAGATTTAAAAAAAATTGTATTCGAAAAGTTCTATGAATATGATGAATGTGTTCAAAGAGCAGTTAGTCCGTATAATGCACACCAATCTGGTGGTAAATTATTAGCAATTAATGATGAAACAATAGCTTTAACTACTGGTGATTATAGGAAATATAAGAAAGCACAAGATTTAGAAAGTGTTTTTGGAAAGATTTTATCTATTGATTTAAATACAAAGAAGACTGAGATAATTTCTCTGGGGCATAGAAATCCCCAAGGAATAAGCGTAACAAAAAATTCTGATTTTTTAATATCTACCGAACATGGGCCCAAAGGTGGAGATGAAATAAATATAATTAATTTGACACAACAAGAAAACTTTGGATGGCCCCTCGCTTCCTATGGCGAACATTATGATGGATCAAGTAAACCCGAGGCCCCGTTGGCTAAGAGTCATGATGGATTTAAACAACCAGCCTGGTTTTTCTCAACTTACCAGAGTGATCCACATGGAATAAGCAATATTGAAATCAACCATTTCTCTGATACGAATAGTTTTTTTGTTGGGACTATGAAAGCTGGTTTATTGTATGAAATTGAGGTAGATATTTTAAATAATGAACTAACAAGCATCACCACATACAAAATTGGTGACAGGATTAGGGATTTTATTTACCACGGAAAGACAAAATCATATATTCTTCTACTTGAAGAAAGACCCGCTTTTGGAATACTAAAAGAAAAAAATACTTCAAATTTAGAAACTCCTTATTTTTTAACGAAAAGTTAAAAATTTAAGAAACTATAAATAAATCCCACTTATAAAATTATGACAAAAAAACCTAGTTATAATTAACTTCCATATGGTACAAAAAAAAAGAATAGAAAGTATCTATAGTTCGATAGATATTGGTTCTAATTCAATACTGACTTTTCTAACTTTTGTTTTAATATCAAATTACTTTAAGTCAACGGAAAAAGGTTCAATAGGTATAGATTTAATTGGTTATTTTGGATTAATTTTATCAGTCGCAGCTTTAGTCGAAACAATACAAGCAGGTCTGTATGAAAATCCTGCTTTTTTGGGTTATGGTATTGGTTATAAAAGTTTTAGACTTTCAATATTCAATATACTTCCGTTTATTTTAATTCCTATACTTGCGATAAATCAACTCATTCTTTCGGGTTACTTCATATCAAGTACTCTTTATTGTTTATCCCATGTAGTTTTACATAATATTCGAATTTTTGACTATACAAATAATAAAGTAAAAATAAGTGCCTACAGGTCCTCGCTAATTTTCATACAACAAATAGGGTTTTTTGCGTATATATATTTTTTGAAACCTGAAATAAACCTTAATCATATTTTTATAGGAATATCTTTAATAAGATTGGTTTTAATATTATTGAACTACAAAAAGATATTTGCAATTACTGATACCCAAAATAATGAACAAAATCTATATTTTTTATTTACATCTTTAATGTCAATTGTCAGGTCTAGGCTACCACTTTGGCTTCTATTACCATTTGGGCTTGGACTTGTTGGGGTCTATGAATCTTTTAGAACATTGATGGAGATTTATTTATCTCCATTTAAACCAGTAAATTTAATTCTCAGAAAAAATTTAAAAAGAGACGGACCGAAAAACATACTAATTTTTGGAATAATATGTGGCATTTTATCTTCTTCATTTGTTGCGGGGACATATTTTTTAATAACTACTTTAGAAATTTATAATATACCCCAGTTACAAAACAAATTTCCCTATTTTAGTCTTATCACAATTACTTTCTTTTTTTGGATTTCGGAAGTCACAGGGTTCATTTTCCAATCTAATGGATTTATGTTATTCGAAACAATAAGAAGGATAATTGCGATTTTAACTTTTTTGATAAGTGGATTAATATTTTATAATTTTTTAAATCTTAATTTATTTTTGTTTTTAATATCAACAATTTATATTCTTGAAAGTCTTATTTCAATATGGTCAAAGTCTAAATTGAAAATCAAATTGTAGAAAATTAATAATGGTTAATAATTCTTTTATAATTCAAATATAATGAACAATCATTTTGGGATCAAGGACTATAAGAATATGTTTAATAAATATGGTATTAAGCTTCCCGTATACTATTTTTTTGAAAACCATCTTTTTGATATATTGAATAAAATTGATACTCACAAAAGACTTCTAAAAAGTGAGTACTCAAGTAAACCAATCAATTTTGATGAAGGTGTTTACTACATGGCTTCATTTAATTCTGTTATTAAAAAAACAGTTTCGATTATTCATGCTTTAGAAAGTGAAGAGTTTGATAACTATAATCTTATAGACATAGGATCGGGAAAGGGTAAAGTTTTATTCATATGGAATAAATATCTAAATAAACATAAACTCAAAAATAAAATTATAGGAATTGAATATGATTTAGAATTATCTGAAACAGCAAGTAGGAATCTGAAAAATAAAAACAACATACAACTGTTAAATTTGGATATTGAAAACACGCCAGATTATATTTTCAAAGAAGATGCTATATATTATTTATACAATCCATTTGGTGAAAAAATTATAAAATTTTTTTTAGATAAGATTAATAGCAAACATTTTATAATATACAATAACCCCGTTCATCTTAATACTTTTTTAGACAGTAACTATGAAATCGTCAAGAATAACAATGATTTTCATCCAAATTTGGATTGGGTAATTTTAAGAAAGAAAAATCTAATTTAATACATCAAATCACATTCTGAATTATCATAGAAAAAGCATATGAAAGATTTAACTATTTCTGTTGTCATTCCTTGTCTGAATGAAGAGAAAACTATTCGATATTGTATAGAAAAAGCAATACTTGGAATTAAAAGTTCAGGTCTAAAGGGTGAGATAATAGTTTCAGATAATGGGTCAAATGATAGCTCAATTGAAATTGCATCTGAAGCAGGAGTTAGAGTCATAAAAACAGATGAAATCTATGGAACTAAAGATAACCCCAGAGGTTATGGCTCAGGATTAAATGCAGGTATTAATGCTGCAAATGGTGAGTACATCATTATGGGAGATTCTGATTCGACTTATGACTTTGAAGATATACCTAAATTTATCGAAGAACTCTCCAATGGAAATGACCTTGTAGTTGGAAACAGATTTAGTGGGGGAATTGAAAATGGGGCAATGCCATTTTTAAATAGGTATCTTGGAAATCCTTTTCTTAGTTATCTTGCTAGAAAATTATTCAATTCAAAAATTAGGGATTTTAATTGCGGTATAAGAGCATTTACTAAGAAAGCTTATAAAAAAATGGATTTGAAATCCACAGGTATGGAATTTGCAACTGAAATGATTGCAAAAGCATCTTTACTGAATTTAAATGTAAGTGAAGTTCCGACAACTCTGAGCATCTCAATATCTCCAAGAACCCCTCACTTGAAGCCTTTTAGAGATGGCTTTAGAGTTTTAAGCTTGCTAATAGCATATAGCTTCATTGCACTTTTTAATAAAAGCTTTAATATAATTCTTTCAATTTTTGTTCCAATTTATTTAACTTTAATTTTGTTTGTCCCATTGAAAATTAAAGAAATTGAGATTTCGTTTGGAGCACTAAGTGTATTTCAGAATATTGTACTAATTACCCTAATCTTAAAATCAATGTTAAAAATAACATCGAAATTATTTCCAGAATTTATTCAAAATAATACAAATACAAACAAAGACAGGAACTTTGGGTTAGTATTTTTATCTATTGGTATTTCTTTATATTTAATTGAATTTTTTTATTGGGGCTCATTGGGATTTGGAGCAATTAATCAAATATTCAATCTTAAAGTTCTATCACTTGCTTCTTTATTTGTAATCTATGGAATTTTTGAGAGTTTTAGAATATTCATTGTAATTTCTCTTAAATATTTTCCGAAAAATTGAGACTCATTACTATGAGATTTGTTGCTATAGGTGAAATCCTTTAGCAAATTGATTTATACTTTTTTTAAATAAAATAGCAACGATTCAGAAATTATTCTTTTTCTAGCTTGAAAGGATAATTTATAGAAATTTGTTTTTCAAATATTAAATTTGTAATAATATTATGAATTGAGATTTTATCAAAGTTAGAGTCAATTTTTTTTGCTAAAAAAATAGATTCTGGTGAAATATAATAATATAATTTTTTTGTCTTTTTATTAAAGTAATAAATTCTATTTTCGAATCTTTTAGATAAGTCGGCAATATTAGTATTCTTATCATAAATTAGCACAAAAAGAATAGACTTAAAGAAATATCCTTCCGAATTATTGATTGCTGTTATTACGTCGCTCCCCAAATATTCTTCATTGGTAATTTTTTTCTCTTCGATAGAAAAGATTTTGATTTTTCCTTCATCTATTGCTATTGAAAAGTTCTGTTTAAACAATCTATCTCTATTTTGTATATAGAAATCATCCCACTTAATAGTGTCTTTATTTTTTTCAAGGTACAAAAAATTTGATATTGTTTTGGTAAATAAATTGATTTTTTCTCTTATTGATAAATGATCTCCATCTAACTGAAGTCTTTCAAGTTGACTTTTATTAGAGATTATTGAGTGTCCAATTAGTCCAGGCTTTATATTACGTCTTATTATTCTTGCACTTAAGGGTAAAAAGTCAATTTGCCTATGCATTAAGGGCCTGTGTCCAAACAATGAAAGGTCATTTGACAAAATGTTGAATATTTGAGGTAACTCATCTAACTTACATCTTCTTAAAAATTTTGCATAATTATTTACAACAATATCCAAACCGTGGGGGTCTTCAAAATATTGGCTTTCACTTTTCTTCATAGTTCTAAATTTATAAAATTTAAAAGGTTTTTCTAAGTATCCAGTTCTATATGAAGTATGAATAACTGGTGATCCAATTAAAAATATGTTTAGAAAGTAAACTAGGCATCCTAAAAATAAGAGGGGAGATAGAATTAAAGATAATAATAATTTATTTATTAAAGTAATCAAAATACCAACTATAGGTTTTCTTCAAAGCTTTTTTCTGATCCCATACTGGTTTCCAGTCTAAGTATTTCAAAGCTTTCTCAATATTTAAAGACTGATGGGGAATTTCATAGTTTTGACGAGACATTCCAAGAACCTTGGGTTCTATATAAGTATCATTTACTGCTTCTGACATTAACTTGTAGATATCCATAATCGAAATATTAGGAGGATTGCTTATATTAAAAATCTTGAGCTCATCATTATCTTTAAAGTGAAGAAGGGTTTTAATAAAAGCATTAGCTACATCTTCAACATAGATAAAATCCCGAGAATAATCCCCTCCACTTCTTGTTATTGTGGGGGTTTCGTTGTGAATAAACGCTCGCATAATTTTTGGAATTAAGCGTGAAAAATTTAAGTCACCTCCTCCAAAAACATTACCACATCTGAGTATTGCAATATCTAACCCATAGGTAGTTGCATAAGTCTGTGCGAGTAAATCTTCCGAACTTTTAGAAAACTCATAAGGAAATACTCCATGTAGTTTGTGATCTTCCTTGGTAGGGATACTTTCAGGAACTCCATATGCTTTATCACTGGTTGAGATAACTACTTTTGATTTAGGACTATGTATCCTGACTGAATCTAAAAGATTCCATGTTCCAGTTATATTTGAAGAAAAAGTATTTATTGGATTCTCGTATGCATCTACAACTTGTGTTTGAGCAGCTAGGTGAATAATGAAATCAAATTGTTGACTTATTATAAGTTCATCTATTACTTCTTTATTTCTAGTGTCTCCCTCAATAATCGCCAGATTACTTTTATCGTGAATTTGATCTAGCTTGCTATTTTTTGTGTGAGCATGACTAAAGGATGTTACATTTACATTTTCTGATAGTAGCTTTTCTACAATCCATCCACCAAAAAGACCGCTCCCACCAGTTACTAATATTTTTTTTTCACTTAACAAGTGGCTATCTACAGAGTCGAACTGTAGGTTTTTCCAAATAGCCTATTTTATTTTAACTTAATATGATGTATTAATTTAGCAATATCTACATAAATAATTATTTTTAGATGTATTTATTTTTCAGTTGAATAAAATTTATTTATATTTGTTATATTGTATAAGTATCAATGAAAAATTATCTTAGGCTGACAACTTTATCTTTTATAGAAAGAATTTCTTTTGCGCTTGGGAGAACTATTTTTACTGTTGGTATTATTTTTTTTTATGGATACGAGATTAATGCCCAATTCAGCGCATTCTGGTCATTAATTGCTATTGTTTCAACATTTTTTCTTTTTGGATTAGATACAATCATGATAACTTATTCTAAAAATGGAAATAATAACTTTGGATATATCGGAAAATCTGACTTAGATAAAATAATCATTATTTTTATGGGCATTGGATCTTTTGTTTCAGCATTTATTTCATTCGGCATCTTTGATACATACGAAAATATTTTAAATATTAACTTTTTGTATTTTTTTATTTCTAGCTTTGCATTTTTAAGTATTAATATTTTAGGAAATCTATTTAAAGGTTATGAAAAATTTAATTTTTTAATTTATGTCAACTTACTTAGTTTCTCTATTTCTATTTTGTATCTAATTTTTAATACTGAAGGAGATGATTATATAGTATTCAATACATGGTTAATTTTTTGTTTATTGACTATCACTCTAAATTTTTTATTTTATCTATATATTAGAAAGCAAATTCCTAATAAAAGTAAAGATATAGATGATTTATTTAGTCAATCTTTCCAAAAATACATATACAGGTTGGCATATCAATTAGCTATTCGAGCAGATATATTAATAGTTTATAATCTAGTTGATAAGCAGACAGCTGGTTACTATGCAACAGCTAGATTGGTTGGAGATATCGTAGGCTACATACATCAAGGATTCTATCCGATTTTAGTTTCAAGAAGACCCAAAGAAAGTAGCTCTGAATTTTTAATACAGAAAGTTGTCATATTGATAATTGGTATTTCTGGATTTTTATTAATAAATTTACTAAACCCATTTTTAAATTCATACTTTTCTGGAGAACTTATCAAATTTGCCTCATATACAATATTTGGAAGTTCAATTTTTAACTTAATAATCTTTAGAAGTGCAGAAGTGATTGGTAAAAACAAGGTTCTCCTTTCAGTTATCTTTTTAACAATAAATACTCTTTGCATTTTTATTCTCTTTTATGTTTTAGATATAAATCTTGGGTTAAGGTTTCTATTGTCGCAAATACTGACAATTACAATAATATATTTCATTGATGATAAAATTTTTTTTGAACTAGTTTCAAAAAATAAAAACAAATAGTTTAAAGCTTATTGTTTATCTCCAGAATTTTACAAAATTAATCAAGAATCATTCCACAATGTAAATAAACAATGGGAAGAGAAAAACAAAAAAAACTTATTTTTCTTGTTTTAGTGTTAAATCTTTTAGAGCATTCCCTCCCTAAATAACAGTCTTGATATGATGTAGCTATCATTAATCAAATTGAAACAATCTGTGGTCTAACTCCAATTGACTACAAGCAAGAATTGATAGTACGGAATGATTATACATTTAAAATAGATCCCGATTTTATTCCTATAAATCTAAATGACTTTTGGGCAAATTCAGTAACAGTAAATTCTTTTTCAGAATGTGTGCATTACCTTGGAGGAGGATATGCACCCTCAAAAATAACAATTTTCAATATCTTAACATATATGTCTGTTGCCTTATTGGGAGCAATAGGGTTATTAGTTCTCAATAAATTTGTTAGAAATAATTATCATTTGGAACTTATTCTAAGATTTAAATATTTAATTGAAAATATTAAAATAAAAAGATCTTCAATAAAAATAACCTACTTCATTCTTCCTGCTTTACTAATTCAAAATTATTTTTTATTTGACTATGTAAGAACTAAAGCTGCAAGAATTACACCATTTATTGACGAATATATATCATTAGCTTCAAATCTCAGTTTTTTTAACAATCTTGACTTCAATGCTGGTAGTTTTATTGGCGGAAGTTATAGTGTGTTTTTAACCTCTGGTCCAATTTCAGCAATTGGTGGTGTTGTTGGTTGGAACTTGACTTCTAAATTAGCTGTAGCAAGAATATCCAACTTCTATTGGCTACTTTTTTTACAGCTCTTGTTGTCTCTAATAATTGCTAAGACATATAAATCAGAGTTTAAATTTCTAATTTTTATGAACGGCTTTTTATTAATACTTATTCCTTGGTGGCAAGGCTCTCTTTACATGATAGGTGAATTTGCTTCAGTTATTATCTTTGTGAATGCAATATATTTATTTAATACACATAGAAATTTAGCTATGTTGTTATTTAGTTTTTCAATTTTTTTTGGTAAATTATTAACTTTATTACCGTTTTTTATCTTTTTCATCGTAATAACTCTTCTTCAATTTAAAATTGAAAATATTTTTCGTGACTTTCTAATCTTCTCTATACCTTTTTCTTTATGGTTAACCCTTGTTGGTTTTCAATATGAAAATGGAAATACTATTAACTATATACAAGATTTATTTTCACTAATTTTAGGTCATCAAAGTGTAGGATTTGAATCAACTGAAACAATATCAGAGATTGTTATGTGGAATAACTATGACTTTGTAAGAATTTTGATAGTGCCACTATTATTTATATACATAGTAATTAACAACAAAAAGCAGTTGGATGATAAATTTGGAAAAATTAGTTTAGCTATAGCATTATCAACAGCTGGTTCATACTTGTGGTTTTGGATTTTAAGTCCAACAAAATGGATGCGATATTCTCAACATTTCACAATCGTTTTAATCATAAGCTTGATTTACATGATAACTTTTAAGATTATAAGATCAGATATTGATCTATTTTTAGTATTTTTATCATTAGGTTTATTTATAGATAACTCGAAGATTTTACTTTTAATGTTTATTCTATTTTCTTTCTACTTTATTTTTCTGCAAAATAAGTTTGAGAACTATTCAGTCTTAAAAGTTCTAATTGTTTTATTAATTTTTATTGATATAACGATTCCATATCTTCAAAAAGACACTTTTGCGAATCTTGACAATATTATCGAATCTTGTGAAAAAGAAATAGTGAGTAGCAAATGTCTTGAGGACTATAAGAATCAATAGCCATTTATATTGCCATTATTAATCCTAAGATATTACGAGTAATGAGTTAAATTTATAATATTGAAATAAAATCATAATATGAGATTAAAACTTAAACAATTATTAAACATTTTAGATATAAAAAGGATACCCTTCAGAGAAGATATCAACGGTTTAAGAGCTATTGCTGTAATGTCTGTCGTTTTCTATCATGCAGATTTTGAAATATTCCAAGGTGGCTGGCTTGGCGTAGATATATTTTTTGTTATATCAGGCTATTTGATATCAAATATAATAATCTCTGAACTAAATCAAGAGACTTTTAGCTTTAAAAAATTTTATTTAAGACGAATTAATAGGATTCTTCCTGCTTTGCTTTCAGTACTTGTATTAACTATTCCGTTTGCCTATTGGTTACTACTCCCTCGGCAAATGTTAGAGTACTCAAATTCATTATTATCATCTGTATTCTTTTATTCAAACTATTATTTCCAAAATCTTGATTTTTATAACTCTGCACCAGCAAAATATATGCCATTACTACACACCTGGAGTCTATCTATAGAAGAACAATATTATTTACTATTTCCTATATTGGCTTTTACTTTTCATAAATATTTCAGAAAATATTTTGCACACTTTATTGCTTTATTACTTTTAATTTCATTTTTATTAAATGGTTTAAGTAGTGAAAACAATAAGTTTTACGGGATTCAATTTAGATTATGGGAGTTGCTTCTAGGTGTTTTAATCATGGTTGTAGCTTCGAATCTCCAAACTAAACACCTAGAAAATATAGGAATTGTGATGATGCTTTTCCCAATTTTTTACTTTGATAGCAGTGATATAAATCAAATTGAACCCAAATTGATTTCTTTAGTAGGAATATCTCTAATTCTGTTATCAAATAATGAAAGAACAACACTGTCTAAAATATTGAGGCTAAATATTTTTCAAATCATTGGCCTAAGTTCTTACTCTATTTATTTACTTCATCAGCCTATTTTTTCTTTTATGGAAAATTATTTAAAAGGTAGGTTAATTCAAAATAATGTATTAATTAAAAATTTTTTGGTTATAGTTGTAATTTTTTTAGGATATTTATTTTTTCAATTATTTGAAAAAAGGTTAACCAAATCAAGATTTGTTTACCATTACCTTGTATTGGTTGTAATTATAATAACAATATTTTCATTTAGGTCTCTACAGACAGAGGGATACGATGAAAGGTATTCTGAAACAAGTATCTACTTAAAAAAATATTTCGACAAAAGCCAACGTGGCGGTGTCGATGAAAATTTGTGTTTAAAAGACCCATTTAGTAACCTAGAAGTTTTTTGCAATACAAGTTTCAATCCTAATAATAAAAATTTAGTTATTTTAGGTGATTCACATTTAAGAACCCTTTCGAAAGCTATCTATGATAATTATAATTCTTCTTACAACCTGTTTATTTCCACAAGGGATGGTTGTCCTTTTATCGCACCTATTGAATCTGAGACACAAGCAAGTTGCGCTAGTAGTATTACTTCAGAAGAGTACTTATTGATAACCAATACTGCTGAGACTATTACGATATTTGGAGGTAGATTTCCTTGGTATTTTAATGGACTATCCTTTGAATCAAATCTTGGTTCTACTCGAGATGATATGAACCCTGGAGGTAAAGCATTTCTAAATGATCTTAGGGACAATATTGCTTTTTTAAAAAAGAATTCAGATAGTTTGATAATCATAGAGCCAATTCCAGAACTAGGTTTTTTTCCCTTAGAACCTTATCTAGGAAAGAATTTTAGCTTAGACGAAGCTATTCAATATGAATATTCATATTGGGAGGCATACTCTAAAGAAATTAACTCCCTGTTAAGAATGATGAATAAAGATAATATATCGACTGATAAAATTTTTTGTAATTCTTTTATTAAAAATAAATGTGTTGTATCTGATTCAGGAATTATGTTTTACTATGACGATGATCACTTAACCTATGATGGATCTCTATTGATTCTAGATATTCTTAAAAAGAGATTTTTAACAATTTATGACTAATATCTTATTTAATAATGTACGTAATGAAGTATAGATTAATATCCAGAGCGAGCTGAAGCAGAGCCATTAGGATCACTGCTGGGTTGTGAGTAATGACCAAATAATGTTTTTTGTGTTTCGGTGAGTGAATTCATCAAATCTTCATCAATCATGCTGTGTATATCAAACTGTGGCTTGCACCACCAACTTCTATATGTAAGTAATAAGCCCCAAGTTGGCAGCATGCCTTCCTCAACACCTGTTGTAGCATGAAATAGTGAACTATTAAAAATAACTAGATCTCCTTGATTCAAATCTACAAAAACTTCATCTGGAAGTTGATCATATTCGGAAGGAGGGAGTTCTAACTTATGACTTCCAGGAATTACTTTCAATCCTCCATTTTTCCTTGCTCTAGTGTCAAGAGCTAAAATACCTTGCATAGACCAAGTTTTTTCAGTTTGTATCTGCAATCTTATATCATAGTGTATGGGCAGGGAGGTGGCTCCTTTTCGTAAATTACATTGAGATAAAGTAAAGTTAATTTCATCTTTGGGTATCAGGCCATAATTAGGATCATTAAGAAAGTGAGAGTAAATTTTAAGGTGATCACCAGTTGTACATAAATCTAAAATGTCCCTGCTGTGCAAGAATGCATTTTGTAATATAGGATCGTTTTTAATGATATTTTGGTATCCTTTTGGAGGTTCTGTTGCATGATTTTCATCGAGCTTGGCAAAAATATTATCAATTTTTGAATTAACAGTACTCGCAAGAGTTGAATCCAAATAGTTTTCTATATAAGTGTACCCATCTTCATTTAGATTCTGAATATGTTCACTTAACTCTTTTTGATTAATTTTTCTGTACATGTCTCTTATTACTATATAGTACCTATTAATAAAGTAACTTGTGTAATTTTTTGATATCTACTATATATTTTCTTTAACTTTAAGAAAACAAACATATATTTATTGGGTTATTCAAACTACAAGACACGGTTTTAAATAGTTTATCTGTGAATGGGCGAAATCTCAATGTTTTCATGTGGCCAGAGGCAGAATCGAACTGCCGATCCCTTGTTTTTCAGATAAGGGCAAACCATGTGACCCTGTCTCAGTTTAATCTATTATTCGTCACCATCAACTATTCCCTCAAGATCTGGATCGAAAGAAGTAGTTGGATCTAAGGGAAATGTGTCGAACGACTCAGCTAAACCCTCATCATTAGTATCAGTACCATTACCTGTACCGTCTCCATGGGAGTCAATTTCAGTGAGTTTCCATAACAAAAACATTTGAGTCGAGAAACTTAACTATATATACTTGATCAGAAAACCAAAAGACATACTTTTCCAAAGATTTAACTGTTATGAATCTAGAAAAAATGATTAAGTAGATTTTGAAAGTACATAATTGTAAAGGTTTTTATAATTTTGAACTTGCTTTGATGAAATAATTTCGAATTTATATTTTTGAATTTCATCTAATGCTTTTATGCTACTTTCTTGTTCAAGGTCAATTTCTATAAATATATTTTTTAGATTGCCGTTAGTTAAGTTTTCTTTCATCCCGCCTACACATTGTTCTTCATAGCCATCCACATCAATTTTAATATCAGTCGGCCAAATATTTTCAAGCTTACAAAAATCATCTAATGAAATTGTGAATGTCTTCTGTGAGTATGCTGGATTAAAACTATAATCATTAATCCGTTTTTGATGAGATGATATTTCAAATTTTTCAATTTTAATTTCTTCGAATTTATATTTTTCACCAAAAGCTATACAATAACTTTTTAAATTTTTCTGATACTCCTCATTTAATAAAGAATTTGTTAACAATAAGTAGTGGTTGGTAATTTCCGGTTCAAAAGCAAAAACTTTAATTTCCTTAGATGCCGCGTACAGGCAAAAGTTTCCAATACTCGCGCCAATATCAAAATAGATACCATTAGGTTCAATATTGTCTATAAAGTTTAAAAGATCAGGTTCAATATATTCTTGACCAGCAGATTGCCATAGGGACCTAAGATTCTTTATATTAAATTTTATCTCTTTACCTCTTAAAGAATTAACAAATATAATTTCGCTATTATCTTCTAAATTTTTTACAGCATTAAAAGTTTTAGAACCAACTAATTTTTCAAGATTTATAATTTCACTCATAAGTGGCCAGAGGCAGAATCGAACTGCCGACCCCTTGTTTTTCAGACAAGTGCTCTACCGACTGAGCTATCTGGCCGTATGGCGGGGACGACGGGATTCGAACCCGCGACCTCCTGCGTGACAGGCAGGCGTGAACTCCAGACTTCACCACGCCCCCGTATTTACAAATATTAACACCTTATTTTAAATAGTATGTCCATATTTTTTGCTGTAGAAAGCTTTAATTATAAAATTAAAATAATATACAGTCCTACTCACCATGTATCCAATTCTGAGTAGAGATATATTTTCAGTTTTAATGTATTTATCTGTGACATTTGTATGGGCTTTGTAAGTTATTAAGCTATTTTGAAGCTTGTGAGATTCAAGTTTTTTTGGTGATATAGTTAATTCTTCTTCTAAGAAAACAGAGTGACTTCTATTATTTTCGACTTTTGTATGTGTTGCTAAATCTCCCCATCCAATATTAGATATTAAATTATTTTTGGGAATTACTCCTAATCCATTATTTTTTAACATAGTTGAATAGAGTTGGAAATCCCAGAAGTTTTTTATCTTCGTTCTACTTGCTCCTTTGCAAATACGGCTAACAATGAATTTTTCAAAAAAATTTACATGTTTAAAAAATGAATAATTATAAATAATTCCTTTTTTCCAATTATCTAATTCTTCATCGTACTTTTTCCACCTATCGCTCCAGGTTGCCCACCCCCAAATTAATGGGATGTTTGTGTATAGGTAATCTGAATTGGTAAAATATTTTTCAGGTAGGATTGGGCCCCCATTGTCACCTGAAATTAACCACACCTTTTGAGTGTTTGCATATTTAGGTAATAAATAGTCGCAAAATTTAAAAAAGCTTATAGAAGGTATGCAATCATCTTCAAGAATGATCCCAGAATCTACATTTTCAAAAAACCAAGAAATCCCTTTTCTCGGCCCTATGCCACATCCATAATTAATTGATAAATTATTTATAGACACCTCTTTTGTCCACTGAATTTTTTCATTTATAATATCCAAAATCTTAGCCTGATTTTCAATGTCATCCTTATTACCCTCACGGTTACCATCTATACTTATATAAATTTTTTGTGGTCTAACTTTAGATAGTGCATCAATTAATTTAATTGTTTCATCTGGCCTATTAAAAAGTAGTAGTAAAACAGGAGACTTAGTTTTGTAGTTATCAGTACTAATACTCATAATTTGATATTTCTTAAATTTGGCAAATAAAGTTTGTTTTTTTTAAAAGTTTTATAAAAATTAATATTTGAAATAATTCCGTTTTTATGCATTTTTTCATGTTGACCTATCCAGCCATAGACTTTGAAGGTTGTAAAATATACTTTGTCATTAACTCTGTCTATCTGAGAAAAAATTTCTTTTGCTGCATCAAAAAGCCCAGGAAAGTCAAGATCATCAAAATATAATATAAATTCTTCATTTAGATTATTAGATATAATATTTTGAAATTCACTCATAACTCCCTCTGGGGTGTGAAGTGCATCAGAGAATATAATATCAAACTTGCAATTAACTCCCTCATTAAAATTTTTGAGATGAGAAGGCTCAAGAACACTCCCCCGAAAGTAAGTTAAATGATTGTTTTTCTTTCCTCTGTAGAAAGTGCCTTGATCTTCATCGAAAAATCTAGTTTTGGAAAAGAGGCTTTTGTATTTTTTAGTGATGGGATTAATGTCAAAAGCAATGAGTTCAGCATTTGATAAATAACTATTCATCTGAAAGTAATTCTTGAGTACTGAAGTACCAATTTCTAGATACTTAATCTCCTTCTTCTTTTGTAAAAAATGTGAAGAATAGAGCATAATATCTGTATAGGTTGGAAAATTAAATATACTTTCATTTATTTTTTTATATATGGGTTTAGACATCCCATAATCGGTTTCAGAAAATTCTGAATCTTGAATGAATGATCCCTCTTTTGCTAAAAAAGATCTAGTTTGAAAAATAATATCTTTTAAATCATTGTTCCCTAAGGCTAAGAATCTCAATACGTATATGTTTTGAAATAATAAAACATATTTTCGTTTCATTTTTGTTAAATGATATTTTAAATTGTTTAAAAGGTGATTCATTTTTTTATTCTTTTGCTATTCAAACTTCGATAAAAAGATTTTAATAATTCAATAGTTTTATAATTTTTTTGGAGTTGTAAATTTAAGATATTTTTCAGAAATAGTAGTGTTGAATATTTTTTCCACTTATGAGTAATATGAATTTTCTCAAATCCTAGTTTTCTATAATTTTCTTGATAGAAGTTAGAAGTATTATTAAGTAATCCCTCCACTGTCCAGGGTTTTTTACTTCCTGAATAATGAATTAACACAGCTTTGTCCTTGATAATATTTTTATTTACACTGAAATTTTCTACATCAACCGCATAATTGAATTTTTTTTCAAGCTCTAGGTAGTCTCCATCAAACAGAATATTGAGAATGTCTTGATCCCAGAACTTAAATTCGATGTTGTTATCCTCTATTATCCTCTGGGCCTTATGGTTTATTTCTATTTTTCTCCATTTTTCTAAATCAATAAACATAATTCCTGCATTAAAATATTTTTCACCTTTGAGATTTAAATCTTTGAACAAGTCTTTGTCCATATTTCTTTTAAACTCTGTTTTAACCGCAATAGTACTATCTGAAATTTTTAATTCTCGGAATATATCACTTACATTATTGTCTATTGGATTAATGGCAACGATATCACAATCTATGTATATAATTTCTTCTACTTCCTTGGGCAAAATATTTTCAATAAATAACCTGTAGTAGGTTGCTTCCGAAATATGAGAATTAGAAATATTTGGAAAATAATTAGATACTTTACCAAATTCAAAAATTTCTAATTTATTTAAATTCTTATGTTTTTTGATTATTTTTGGGACATTTTTAAAAAGATGTAGATTTTTATGTATCACGTATAAGTTAATTTTGAGAGAGCTTTTGTCTAATATTGAAATTATAGATGTTAAGGCTTGATAATTGTAATTTTCATCTAGGCAGTAAAGTAAATTAACCATTTAATTAAACAATATCGCCTTAAGAAAAATAATTATTGTAGTAGAAATTTAAATTGGATTTTAAAAATTTCATTTTGCTTATATTGGTTGTTTCCTTTAATCCAAAACCATTGTAACCAAATTGTGTTTCGTTTAAATTCGAAATTTTATTTTTAATATATTTTGGATGGTCGTCAAGATTAAGTTTTCTCACATGGTTCTTATATCTTTCTTGTACCATCTCAAACCAGGCTATGTATGCTTCTTCTGGGTGGCCTCCGCCCCTATCTCCCCAGTCTTTAAAACTTCTATGCCAAGCCCTGGCAAATCGTGCTCTATCTTCAGCAATTATATCTTTGGTTCTGAAGACTGTATCGTAATTCCATATAGGAATTCTTACATAGGGTACATTTTTTGGTGAAATCAACTTATTGTCAATTGTTGGCTGACATAAATCACCCCCACCATTCATTTTAATATGAGGAAATTTTCTTTTATTTAAAGCTATACACATTTTTGCTTTTAGATTAAACCTATCAGGTGTAAAAATTTGATATTTTGGAAAAGCTAAAGATGGAGAATTTGGATTCTTTATCAATACGTCCCTAATTTTAAGTAAATCTTTTTCGTGGAAAAAATTATCGATATCCATATGAATTACCCAATCTCCAGTGGACTCATTAAAACCTTCCTGAAATTTTTCTCCAATAAGTTCGAATCTAAATTCTTGCGGCCAATCACCTCCGACTGATACTACCTCGTCAGCTACATCTTCATAGCAACTCAATGCTTCTTTCCAGGGGTCCATTCTTTTCTCTGGATCAGTCATTGTTGTGAAAATTGATAATTTCATATTCTCTCTAGATACTTTGCTAAAACAAAAATTTTCCATATTCGTTGTGCATTTATTCGAGACTTGTTAATAGAAAGAGTAAAAATTAAATTTTTATTATATTCTGTTATGTACTTAGAATTGTATATAGTTTCACTTATCAGTTCTTTATTATTGTAAACCCATCGTTGGACATCAAAAACAAATCCCATTTTTTTCCTATTCGTAAAATCCGAGTCGAAATCTTCTTGTAAGTAATCTTTTAAAATTTGTTTTGAGTTATTAAAGTTAATTTTTGAAGAATCAACACCAAGCATGTATTCAACAAGTTTATGGTCTACAAAAGGTGATCTAACCTCTAAAGAATTTGCCATAGATGTTCTGTCTATTTTCATCATCATCATCTCAGAAAGGAAAAATTTATATTCTGATATCATAATCCTTTTATAGTCATTAGAGATATTAGGCATAATTGAATCGATATAACTATTCTTGTTTTCAACTCCCATTAAATTTAGTAATTTGTTGTCTTCAAAATATGAAGAATAAGCTTTGGTTGTATTTTTAGAATGTTTTAAAAAATTATTTCCAGTTCCCAGAAAAGCTGGATATACACTAAATATTGTGGAGAGGAAAGATAGATTTTTATTTCTGGACATAGTTTCATTAATCCTCCTATATCCTGCTAATAATTCATCACCTCCATCTCCAGATATGGCAACTTTGAATTTTTCTGATATTAATTTACTTAATAGAAATGAGGGTACGACTGATGGATCCGCATATGGCTCATCAAAAGCATTTAGAGCATCATCAACTTCTTTGGTTAAATTTGAGATATCAATACTTCGTATTTCTTGATTAGTTGAGTATTTATTGGCTACTTGATCAAACCACAACGACTCATCATAAGCATCCCCGTCATAACTGACTGAAAATGTATTAATTTTGTGTCCATTATCATTTAAATTTTTAACTATCGCCGTTGAATCAATACCTCCAGATAAAAAATTTGCTATGGGGACATCAGAATTTAATCTTTTAGTAATAGAGTCAGTAAATAAATCAAAGAAAATATCCTTTGAAAACCTTTTGTTATCTAAATGCTCTTCAATATTCCAGTACTTTACACTTTTGGCAATAAAATTATGTGATTGAAAGTCATATTCTAATACTTCACCAGGTTCGACTTTATAAATTTTATCAAAAATTGTTCTTGGAGAGGGTATCGCACCAAGTTGTAGATAGAGATTCAAAGACTCAGTGCTTATAGTTTTTTTTTCTACATTTTTAGCAAGTGAAAGTAGATTTGAACTAAATATTAGTCCCTGTTTTGTAGTGTTGTAATACATAGGCTTTTGACCTAATCTATCACGTACTAAATAAGCTTTATTCATCTTATTGCTATAAAAAAATATGGAAAATTGACCCTCGAGTTTATTTATAAAATTAATACCTTCGTGAGAAATACCCAAAAGAGCAACCTCTGTATCTGAGTGGTTAGAATTGAATTTAATTCCTTCAAGCTCTAACTCAGTCCTAAGTTTTTGATGGTTGTAAACTTCACCATTAAAAAGAATTAAACTTTGAAAATCTTTTGAAACCATTGGTTGTGAAGCTTTTTCAGTAAGATCTATAATTGATAATCTGTTAAAGATAAGTGAAAGATTTAAATCTGTCTTTTCGTGGAACAAATAATTTGTGTTTTCAATTAAAGTTTTTGTTTCATCAGGACCCCTGCAAATAATATTTTTATTGCTATCGATTAACAGTTCGTGGTTAATGTTATCTCTTGATATTTTACCTATGAATCCACACACAACATCTAGTATAAATAATTTAAAATTATTCAAAGAAGAAATTATTTTAACTAAAATGAACTTGCATGATATCAAATAAAATTTTATATATATTTGGTAGTGGTAGAAGCAATAGAATTAAAGTTGAAAATATTAAATCAACTGAATTCTTTTATAGTTATTTTTACTTGAAAAATAAATATCCTCTTACAAATTTAATTGAGATGAAAGAAGAAAAACCACAACAAGAGCTAAGTTATAAATTTTTATTGATAATTGATAAAATCTTAAGAAAATTAACAAATCTTCCGTTTTACTTCAACCTAATAACAACAAAAAATAACTTTGTTGAAATATTCAAGGCTAATAAAATTATCGCAACAAATGATCGACTTGGTTTATCGATTTTGCCGATGGTTTTAATTTCAAAAATATTTAAAAAAAGTGACTTATTTATCATCGTTATGGGTCTTTTCTCCAAAGAAAGACCCGACTTTATAGTTTCATTCTTACAAAAAATTATGATAAATATATTATTGACTGCTACTAGTAAGTTATTCTTTTTGGGTGATGGGGAATATAAAGACGCTTGTAGGCTTTATCCCAAGAAAAAACATAAATTTGTATTTACACCATTTTGTGTAGATACCAATTTTTGGAAGTTGGAAAATGACGGTCGCAAAGAAAGCTCTCGCAACTCTGTTTTATTTATTGGAAATGATGGAAATAGAGATTATGATTTAGTACTTGAAATTGCAAATTTACTGAGTGAAGTTAACTTCATTTTCATTACAAATTATCCCTTTGATTCAGATGATATCCCTGAAAATGTTAAATTAATTCAGGGAAGCTGGAATCAAAATATACTCTCAGATGAAGAAATTCTTAACTACTATTCAACATCAAAACTTACTGTACTACCCATTAAAAACACCTTTCAACCTTCAGGGCAAAGTGTATCTTTGCAGTCAATGTCTTTAGGAACTCCTGTAATGATTACTGATACTAAAGGTTTTTGGGATAAGACTAACTTTACCCATAATGAAAATATTTTTTTTGTTAAAGACAATACAAAAGAGGTATGGGCATCAAATATAATAAAACTTCTAAATAACAATGCGTTACTTAAAAAACTTTCAGTTAATTCAATAAATACAGTAAATACCCATTACAGACAAGAAATTTTTGATAAAACACTAGAAGAATATATAGGATTAAATAATTAGCATTGATAAAGTAGGGTTTAATTATAAAAAATAACATGGGAAAAAAAATATTACTTCTTGGGTCGCTTGGTATGGTGGGCAGTTCTATTGGAAAACTTTTAAAAGAACGTGAAGAAAAATATAATTTAATAGAGTCAAGTAGAAAAGATACAGATTTGTTTTCTTATGATAAGACTCAAGATTTAATAACTAAGACTCAGCCAGATGTGGTAATCATAGCAGCAGCAAAAGTTGGAGGAATAGTTTTCAACAATACAAAGCGCAGTGATTTTATATTAGAAAATCTAAAAATAAATATGAATATTCTAGAATCATGTATTCCCTTCCCTAATATTAAAGTCATAAATTTAGGTAGTAGTTGTATTTATCCACTAAGTGCACCAAACCCTATAAGCGAAGAGGAATTCATGAATGGTCAATTAGAAGAAACAAACTCTCCCTATGCTATGGCAAAAATTAGTGCAATTGAAATAGGTCGTGCAATTTCAACAGAGTTTGGTCATAAAGTAATTAACTTAATGCCAACAAACTTATACGGTCCCAATGATTTTTTTCATCCTGTTAATGGCCATGTAATTCCCTCCTTGATTGCTAGAATGCATGATGCAAAACTTAATAAAGACACCGAATTTAACATATGGGGAACAGGTACCCCTTTAAGAGAATTTTTATTTGTAGATGACTTAGCTGAATGTGTTAAATTTATAATAGATAAAAATATAGACAATGACTTAATTAATGTTGGAAGCAGCGTAGAAATAAGTATTGCTAATCTTGCAGTACTAATCAAAGACTCCGTTGGTTTTGAAGGTAAACTCATTTTTGATACTTCGAAACCTGATGGGAACCCAAGAAAGCTCCTAGATAGTAGCCTCATTAATAGTCTTGGTTGGAAAAGTAAAACAACTCTCGAGAGAGGTCTAAAATATACTTACGATTGGTACGTTGAAAATAAAGAGATCGCTCGTCATTAAGAGTAATTTTCCCAAGTTGGCTTGATTAAATTTTCTTTTAGAAGTACTTTTTCCTGTTTTGCAGCAATTAGATCAGAGTCAACCATCATCTTCACTAAAGATGTAAAACTAGTTTCATTTTTCCAACCAAGAATTGATTGAGCTTTTGAAGAATCTCCAAGAAGATGTTCTACTTCATTTGGTCTAAAATACTTAGCTGAAGAGACTACATAATCAGACCACTCAAGGCCCAGTTGGCTAAAAGCTATTTTTGCAAAGTCTTCAACAGTGTAAGTTTCTCCAGTTGCTAGAACCCAGTCATCAGCACTGTCATGTTGAAGCATTTTCCACATACCCTCTGTATAGTCACCAGCAAAACCCCAATCTCTCGACGCACTAAGATTCCCTAGAGTTAGTTTTTTCTGGAGACCCATATAAATTCGACCAACAGCCTTAGTAATTTTTCTAGTTACAAAAGTTTCACCCCTGTGCGGAGATTCATGATTAAATAAAATTCCATTTACACAAAACATGTCATATGACTCTCTATAGATTTTACTTATTTCATGAGAAAATACCTTAGCGGCTGCATAGGGGCTCTTAGGTTCAAATTTCGATTCTTCATTTAGCATTTCCCTTACTGACCCTCCATACATTTCAGAAGATGATGCCTGGTAAAATTTAATATTTTTATCACTATGTCTTATTGCTTCTAAAAGTGACAATGTACCGTTCGTCCCAGTCTGAGAAGTATATATTGGATTTTGGAAGGAAACAGCAACATGGGACTGAGCAGCTAAATTATATACTTCATCAGGTTGTATTTTGTTTATTAAACTAGTCAAAGAAGAGGAATCTAGTAAATCTGAATAGTGAAGGTGGAGTTTTTTATCTTGGTTATTTGAAAATTCAGAAATTAGAGGATCTATACGGCTTGTGTTTATTGATGAAGATCTTCTAATCGTTCCATGAACTTCATATCCTTTTTCCAATAAGAGCTTAGATAGATAATAGCCGTCTTGTCCTGTAATTCCAGTAATTAAAGCAACGCTCATAACTTAGGATTTTAGTACTTTAATATGTTAAAAAATCAATTTTTTTAAATACTATTTTCTGCTTTGCCTCTAATAAAAAAGAATGCAAGGAAAAAATAAAAAACCAATGGAAATCTGACACTTTCCATTGGTGTATCAAAAAGGCTCACAAACATGACCGGAATTAAAAACTCTAGGATTGAAAAATTTTTATTTTTTTTATAAAACTCAAATACCAAGTATCCGTAAAAAAATATAAATAACCCCATTTGAAAAGCACCACCTCTTGCAAGGATCTGAATAAAATAATTATGAACGTTTTCATTAGTACCATCCCAACCATTGTTGTCTTGCTTCAACATAGTTGGAATTATTTCTGAATACCCATAACCCACCAACAAAAGTTCTTTTTCCCTCATGTCAGTAATAACATCTTGCCACAAGACTAATCTCCAGTTTGCATTGACCTCTCCGGTAAACAAACGGCCATCTTTAAAATAGAAAGAAAATAACCCATTATAATTTTTTTGGTTCACTACTTTATTAACACTATTTTGAACAAGGGTAACAGGAGCTTCCTGATTGATGTTCTGACTTTTAATTGATTGAAAGAGAATATCTGTACTTATATTTACAGCTGAAAAAGAAAATAAAGCTATCGACACGATTAATAAAAGAAGAAGCTTCTTTAGATTGCCGATAAGTACTTTTTTTAATTGCCACAATTGTGTGGCAAAGAAAATCAAGCATGCAATAGTAGCTCCTCTACTCATGTAGAAAAATAGTGGAAGAAGTAAAGATGTTGATAGAAAGAGAAAGAAGATAAATCTGTTTTTATTTAAAAACTTTTTATTTAGAAGGTTTGCAGCTATATAGGTCAAAAATATTTCTGAAGCTTTGTGTGTATCAAATTTATCTGCATATTTTATCAAAATATCATGAAAAAAATCTGGATACTTTATTGATGTAAAAATATAAAGTAGTATTAGTAGTATCGAGGGTAAATACTGAAAATAATTATATGACTTCTTGTTTTCTACATACCAACAACCAATAAAGAAAAACCCTAAAGTCCAGATAAATGAGCTACTTTTATAGACGTAAGGATCAACAAAATTAGTTTCATGAAATAATGCAACAAAAAGAAAGCTGATAAAAATTAACCTAAAAATATTAAGCAATGTATCTGAATCACCAAATATATTTATAAATCTATTACCAATTATGAAACCTACAACCAAAATGGCCAGGCCTACTCCAGTTAATACTTCACCTATTCGAAATTCACCAATATAAATACCCATAAATGGCCTGGCGAATAAGATAGCTAAAATTATTAATCCTTGAATCAGCTGGAGTATTGTATCTTTATTCCTTTGTGAATGCATGTATCACTTTCCTATATACTTTGTTATTAACCAATACTTTTTTAAGATATAATAAAATATAATAAGCACTTTTGTATATTTTATTATCTGTAGGAAGATATGACCTGTCAGCAATAATTTTTTCCTTCTCTGATAACATTCTGTAAAAATAGTCTAAATAATTTTTTGACATCAAATCTGCATTTAATGGGTAGTTAATTATTTTTTTTTGGTGTGAAAAGTAATCTTGACTGACTTCATTTAATTTTTCAAAAAAGTTTATTTCATTAAATGGAACCCCATATCCATTACAATGTTCCGGAATCCCTCCGCTTTCAATATATAACAGAGGTAAGCCACATTGTGCTGCTTCTATATGATGATTACCAGATGGTTCGTTTAAAGATGCTGTTATATATAAGTGATGTTTTTTTAATTCAGAGGATAAAGCGACACCAGAAAGTGGTGGTATGTGTTGAGAATTAATAAATTTAAAACTTTTAGGCAAATTTCCTATATAAGTAAATTCATACTTATTTTTAAATTCACTATTAGCAAGTCTTTCATCTAATTTTTTATATATTTGAAATCCTTTATTCCAGTTTGCACCCCAATGGTGGGTTACAATTCTTATGGGAGAACTTTCATTCCATTTGACTATACCTTTATTGTTAAATATCTTGGTGTTAGCACCACCTAAGATAACTTTATTTCTTGTTTGGGGCATTCCTTCGTCTTTATATAAATTCTGTAGCCAGGAACTTACAAAAATAGTTGAGTCTGCAACCTTGTTAGCCTCAATATAGAATTCATTCACATTACTAGTATTCTTTCTTTGATCACATTCATTTACTCTGTGAAAAACTAATGCTTGATAATTTACGTATTTTAAATAACGTTTTATATCTTTGTGGTCAAAGCTAGATCCTTCAGAATTTGTTCTTGGATCTGTCAATAAGATAATATCGATGTCTTGTTCTTTTAGATCATAAATAACTTCATGACCCTTACTTTTTAAAAACTCAGATAGATTCACAACAAATGCATTTCCACCACCCCATGGGCCTTCTTTTATTTGGGAGCCGATACTAACTTTCATAGACTCTGAAAAAAAGTATTAAACTCATCAAATCCTTTTGGGATCTGATATTTTTTTGAATTTTCATAAGCAAAATCTACATCAGGTTTTGCAGTTTTAAAGTTTGACATATTAAATATAGATACAGGATTTAAAATCTCTGAAACAATGCCAACGTCAGTTGCAATAATTGGGGTCTTAGACACTGCTGACTCCAGAACTGCGGCAGGGCCACCTTCAACTCTAGAAGCAACTATATACAAATCTAATATATTATAAAGATCATTAAGAGATGAGAAATCAACCATTTCAAAATATGAATAATTAATATTTTCTTTTTTTAATCTTGATATTATATATTCCCTTTTTTTACCAGCAAGTACAACATGCAACCTTTTAACGGTAGTATTTAAATGTTTAGCAATTTCTAGATACTGATCAGGACCTTTAGATAGTTTAGGTCTTTTATATCCCTTTTTTTCAGTATCTCTTTGAAATGAGCCAATACTGTAACTTTCAATCGGAATACCGTATTTTTCTCTCAGCTTTGTTTTATCATTAATTTGATAAAAAGTATCTTGGTTTATCCAAAAAGGGATATATGTTATTGATTTTGATGTCAGATTTTGAAGAGTTTTTGAAGTTTTTTTAGATATTACGTGATAAATATCTACATATTGATCTAATTTATAAAATTCTCTTTTTTCAGAACCTTTAAATTTATCAATATCTATATGATGAATTGTGCAAATTATTTTTTTTTCTTTAAGAATTTTTGTACTAATACTAGACAAATTCCAAGGTGCAATTATCCAGACAATATCTGCATCCTCAATATTATCTGTTACATAGTCTGAGTTATAACTACACCATTCTTGTATAAACCTATCGACAATCCAATTTTCATCTGCTTTATTAATGTATATGTAATTCATTTTTTTCCTAAAAGATATCCTATATTTTCAGATTTTATTTTTTTAGCAAAAGATTTTTGTTCATTATGAAATTTATTCGAGATATTATTTACTATGTTTGACTCATATAAAACTTGATTTAACACCCTGAGCTTAAAACCATTGTTAATAAGATCCGATGTGAGTTTAAAGTCTTGAGTGTACATAAAGTTTTCGTTGTAGTTATTAATTTCACTTATCGCAGCTCTTTTAATAATTAGACTTCCATGGACAAATGGATTTTTAAATAGGTAGACAAGTTTTGGATTAAGGTATGAAGAGTATTTAGGAGAAACCATTTTTTTCTGAATCATAAAAGACTTTGTCGAACATCCATCTAAGTTTTTCTGTTCTATAAATTTAATTTGTTTTTCAAACCTTGTACTCCTGCTTATATCATCAGAATCTTGACGGGCGATATAGTAACCTGAAGCTTTCGAAATTAATATATTTAGCGACTTTGTTAATCCTATATTTTTTTCATTAAACAATAATCTGATTTTTTCATATTTATTTGCATAAGAACTGCAAATTGACCTTGTTTTGTCGGTTGAACCATCATCCATAATTAAGAATTCAAAATTGTCATACGTTTGATTAAGAATACTTTTAATTGAATTTTCAATGTTATGCTCATCATTAAAAACACTCATCAAAACAGAAATTTTTTTATTCATCAATATTATTAACAATCTGAGTAAATGTAGTAATCATCTTTTTTTCATCTAAATAATTACTAATATAATTACAGTTATTTTCTCCTTCTATTTTAAGTAAGTTTTCATCTCTTAACAATTTTAACTTACTGGTCAGGTCTTCATAATTAAATTGCTCAAATGACAATTTACAACTTTCCGGAAAAAATTCTGAGATCCCACCAGAACGTGGAAATATTGATGGTATCCCTAATGAAGATGCCTCACAAAGTAATGTAGGCTGTCCTTCTAATAACTTAGTTGCCGTAACAACTGCTTGAGATTCTTGAATAATCTTAAGGACAGACATATTATCAACTTGACCAAGGTAGTCAATTTTGTTCGATCTATAGGTTTCTTTTAGGTATGCGAGCAATGGCCCATCGCCAATAATTTTTAATTTTATTTTTTCTAACTTTGCAGATAAGAAGCTTTGGATTAACTCTTCTACTCCTTTTTCTTTTGAAATTCTTCCAGCGTAAGCAATATAATTTTCATTATTTATAGAAGAATGCTTAGATAATTTTAAATAATTTGGATATACTTTTATCTTATTTTCATTTACACCAAGATTTACCATAGAATTTTTTTGAAAATTAGTTAGTACTAGTATTCTTATTTTGTTCTTTAATAAAACTTTAATATATTTTTTTCCATATCGATTGACGAAGTATGATTTTATAAAAGAATTTTCAAAATATTTATTAAAATAGCTAAAAGAGTTTTTTTCAAAACCACAAGCTAAACATATATCTTCTCCATTTAAGTGGTCTTTTGATTTTTGTGTTTTCGTACACTCATATCTATAGTTGTGAATTTTAACAACAGTATCTATGTTGTGTTGATCTAAAATCCGAAAAATGCCTAGTGATGCACTAAACCATGTATTGTGAACATAAGCAAAATCGGGCTTAAAGGTAGATATTTTTTTTATTAATTGCTTGTTGCTCTTTTCATTATTTTGAGAGAAAAAGCTAAATATTTCATCTTTAGTAATTTGTGATGAATTACTAAAGATTAATTTATCGACTTCAAAGTGATCAGCTAATAGTTTTAATTCATTATCAACGGCAACGTCTTCTCCACCAATTTCTCTGTAATTTGTATGAATTACTAAAATTTTTTTCACAAGATTAATGTTAATTATAATAAATAAAAATAAGTGATAAAACATTTATTCTTTGCCATCATAATTATTTTTTTTTTATTTATTAGAATTAAACAAATGCATATTGTTTTTTTCTTTACCTATGGCTACTCTCTAAAAACGTGGTTCGAAACTGGCACTCTTGAAAAGGAAATTGAACTTTACAAACAGCTTATTACAAATCATGATTTTAAAATAACAATGGTAACTTATGGAGATAATTCAGATTATGAACATATCTCCCTGATGGAAAATATTCAGATAGTACCAATTTACAAATATATAAAGTATTCAAAATACTCACTTATTAGGTACTTAAAGTCTTTTTTTATTCCAATTTTTTTAAGAAAAAAAATTCAGGATGTTGATTTAATTAAACAAAATCAACTTATGGGTTCCTGGATATCTATAATCTATAAATTTTTAATTAAAAAACCATTAATTGTCAGAACTGGTTATGACATGTTATTTTTTAGTCGAAAGCAAGATAAAGGATTTACTAAAGTTTTTTTGTATAAAAAATTAACCTCGATAACTCTTGCTTTTTCAGATATATATACTGTTACAAGCTACTCAGATAAAAAATTTTTAGAGGAAAATTTTGGAAGTAATATTAATTTAGATATTAGACCTAATTGGGTTTATTCAGGAAACATACCAATATCGGAAAATAGATATAGTGCCAGAGTCCTAACAGTAGGTAGACTTGAGAGTCAAAAAAATTATCTTAATCTGATAAAGAATTTTGAAGGCTCTGAGTATCAACTGGATATTGTCGGAACAGGCTCCCTAGAAAATCAAATCATCGTACTTGCTAAAGAGTTGGGTGTAAAAATTAACCTACTTGGCTCATTTTCAAATAAACAACTAATTAATATCTATCAGCAATACAAGTACTTTATTCTTGCTAGTCATTATGAAGGGAATCCAAAAGTTGTGCTTGAAGCAATGTCAAATGGCTGCATCCCTGTTTTGAGTAAAATTCCAAATCATCTTGAATTAGTCGAACATAACATCAATGGAATACTCTTTGATCCATCAACAATGAATGTTACTCGTTATCTGGATGATATTAATTTAAACAATGACCAGTATAAAAAATTATCCTTAAATGCTACCAACAAAGTAGAGAAATATAATTCTCTGGAAATTGCACTTAAAAATGACTTATCGGATTACAAAAAACTCGTAGGTTCTATCTAGTAATAACTCTAAATCCGTCTTTAATACTCACCTTAAAGTGGTAATCAAAATTTAAGAATTCTTCAGGATTATGGGTCGCATTAATTATTGTTAAATTCCTTTGATTGAGATTTTGAAAAATTAACTTTTTAGAATCAATATCTAAATTTGATGTAGATTCATCAAGTAATAAAATATCTGATTTTGAGAGTAAAGCTCTTATAAATGAAATTTTTTGCATTTGACCGGTGGATAAAACTTTATTTGAAATATTTTTATCTAGTTTAATGTTACTTTCTTCATTAAATAATTTAAATTCAGCTATTAACTCTGTAAGTTCATAATCAGATGCATCATTAGCTGTGCCATATGTTAAGTTTTCTTTTAAGGTTGAATTTAATATCATTGGGCTAGCGCTTACATAGCTAAACTTAGAAGAAAAAGATAAAACCTTGCCTTCTGAGGGATATACAATTCCAGAAAATAAAGCTAACAAAGTACTCTTTCCGGATCCGTTTGGACCAGTAATCACAATATGTTTATTCTTTTCAATCTCAAGACTAATATTTTGAAATATATCTTCATCTTCATTAAAGTACCTGAAACTAACATTCTCCAGCTTTATAGATATATTATCTGCTAAGTCTTCTTTTATTATGTAGTTGTGCTTAAGGCTTGCTACTCTATTTGTTTCAATTTGAAAAAGCTTTTCTGTATACACATGATAGGCATTCAATAGATGAAAATTACTATTAAATATTCCTAAAGATTGAAATAGTCTAAAAATAATACCAATAAAATCTAGTGTTAATTTGCTTGCAAAATTGAAAAACACTAATAAAGATGCGACCACGAAAACAGTTAAAAAATTGGGCAATAAAGCATTTAAAGTTCCGAACTTTAAATTGTTTAGAGATGAAGTATAAAAATCTTCAAGACTTGTTTTAAAGTTCTTAAGCTCTCTGTCAACATACTTTATGATTTTTATTAAGTACAGATTATCGAGTACTTTTTCTATTTCAGAGCTTATATCTTGCCCGTAAACATATGTTTTGTGTGAATACTTTCTTCCAAGTTTTGTTAAGTATATGGTTGGAAAGACAAGTAATAACATTCCTAAAAAAAACACCAATACTTCGTTAGTATTTGTTATTAACAAGTAGATTGAATAAGCAATAATTTGAAAAGCAGCACCCAAAAATGTAGCAAAAGTCCCGTAGAAGCTGGCAACTTGATTGCTAATCGTGTTTACATAAAAATATGCATCAGAAATTGAATAGTTTCCTTTATCAAATATTTCATTCATTAAATGCAGTCTTAAATTTTGCTCAATATCTATTTTTAACCTGATGACATTCATTTTTTCGAAATATATAGATGAAAATCTTAAAATAACAACAAATGGCAAGATTGCTTTGTTCTTTACAAAATAATCTACAACCCAATTATTAATATATTCATTCTCTGAAAATATAGATGTCACAGTGGTAATGATTACTATATCAAAAAGAACAATTAAATTTGAAAGTATAGCTCCGAGAATTATCCTTATCTTTTTATTTTTTGTTTTAGTTAGTTTCGATAATTCCCAAAGATCTTTAACTGAATTTAGTAATTTTTTCATAATTAACTTTATATATAAGTTTCATAGTAATTTAAATGTTTTTAAATCAAGACATTAATTAAATTTCTTTGTTTTGAAAATAATTAACATATTAATATATTTCTATATGGAATATAAAAGACTCATCAAATATGTTTTGAGGTTTCTTTTCCTGCAAACACTATTAACTGCATTAACAATTTACTATTATGACAATTACCTTATAGCCGAATATCCAGATGCTAATTTAGTAGTTATTGGAAATCTAATTGAAGATAGGGATAGATTTTATCCATTAATCACAAATGAATTTGTTAAAATTGACATATACATAGCTTTTTTTGTTTTTGTATTTTTACTAATACTTTATTCTACAAAATTTTATACATACGTTAATGAACTTTCTTTTGCATACGAAAGACAGTATCTTGATAATTTCATAAGTATTTATTTACTCTGGAGTACATCTTTGATGGCTTTTCTAACATTGTTTAGATTTTCAGTAGTTTCCAGAGGGTATTTAATTATTTATACTTTTATTGTTCCTTTAATACTTATGATATTTAGAAATAGTGAGGTCATTTCAGCAATCTTTGGAAGATCTGTAACTAGTGAAACTTACATATCATTTAATTTAGATGAATCATCAGCTTTTAATAATTTAAGGATTATTACTTTCAGAAAAAAATTAGCAAATCATACTTTAGATGTAACTAACAATGAGAATGAAATAATCCAATTAATCGACTCCACAAACAAAAAAAAAGAAGTACACCTAATTATTCTGAATATCGCTTCTGGTGGTCAAATTAGTAACACTCTAGAAGAATATCTTGTGAATTTAAATAAAAAAGTGTTGCTAATATCAAATACAAAAATTGAATATAAGAATAAATTTCTGTATTCAACTCAAATAGTTAACAATCAATACCTAACTTACTTTAACAATGATATTCAGTATGGAGCAAAGTATATTTTAAAAAGAGCTCAGGATGTGTTTTTGTCTACAATGCTTCTAGGCTTTCTTTCACCAGTATTTATTTTTATTAGTGCGTACATATACGTGCTGGATTCTAGTCCGGTAATTGTTAAACAAAAAAGAGTTGGGTTACACGGAAAGATTTTTACAATGTATAAATTTAGATCTATGAAGAAAGATTCTCATAAATTAAGAGATGATCTTTCAGATTTAAATAAGCATTCTGGACCTTTATTTAAAATTAAAAATGATCCAAGAATAATTGGTGGTGCTCAAGTATTGCGAAAATATAGCTTAGATGAGCTACCACAATTAATAAATGTTATTAAGGGTGATATGTCTCTTGTTGGCCCAAGACCACTATTTTCAGAAGATACTGAATTTTTTGATAAAAACTATATGAGAAGATTAAATGTGTTACCAGGTATAACTGGTTTGCTACAGATAAATGAAAGGAACACATCTGATTTTCAAATTTGGTACAAATATGATATTGAGTACATTCAAAATTGGTCTCTATATTTAGACTTAAAGATTTTACTTAAAACACCTTATGCCTTAATAAAAGGTAACAAAATTAAAGGATTATAACTGATATGTGGGTCGGGTGGGAATCGAACCCACGACCTTGAGCTTAAAAGGCTCCTGCTCTACCAATTGAGCTACCGACCCTACAACTAGTAAAGAATACTAGAAAAAATAAATTTTATGAATAAATTCTTAAATTCTTATTCTTCTTCACTATTTTTTTGAATCTGTATATTTTGTATTTTTGAAATTTTGTACTGAGTAGTTTCTATATTATGGCGGAACTCTTCTAATGATTTATTAATTAAATCTATAGAGTCATTTTTGAGATCTTGATCACCTAAAGTGCTTTCTATTGAAACAATAAAATTTCTATACATATCTAAAGTGCTTTTAATTGTCTCTTCTAGTGATTCTTTTATGTCGCTAACAAGAGGTTCTTGATTTTCATTTGGAGTGTTGTTTTTTAAAATTTTTTCACTTTTATCTGTTCGTTGTGAATTACTAAATTTTTTTTCCATATTTTAAAATTTTACCTTATCACTGAATCGTAAGTCTGGTTTATTCCTTAGTCTCTGTGAAGCCCATCTTGCAGGTGCGATAAGTCTAAAAAACGGAGGTAGTAGTGGTCTAGTAAATTTAAGAAATTTAAGATTAAATATTAAAATTGCATTTTTTAATTTTGATTCTTTTATTCCATATATCTCTTTGAACTCTTTTGGTAACGTATTAAAGGCAGTAAAAGCTATAAAGGGCCAAATAGGTTTGATATGTGCAGGGACAGGACCTCCACCAATTATATTTTTAACATCTAGTGCAACATCTGTATTCCTTAAATAATCTTTTTCTCTTGATTTTTTGATAACCCAATCTCTTAATTCCGCATGTGTACTCGGAACCTTGTCTATATTTACTAAGACTAATTCTGCTGATTTTAGATTTTCAATATGGTATTGATTTTTTTCACCATCTGTTAGTTTTTTTACAGTTAGTTCATAAAAATATATTGAAGAAATTTGTAAACATGCGTGTACCCATAAAAGTTGTTCGTGTTCTAGTGCATCATAAATTAAACCTGTGACTTCATCTTTGCCTTTAATGACTTCATGTAGTTTATTTATTCTATGGGCACTTTCGTTTGCTTCTTCTTTTGTGCCAAAAGTAACAGAGTTTTGAAGAGATAGAGTTCGGATTAATCTTTTCCATGGGTCTCTCTGATAAAAAGATGTTTGCCTTGCTCCTGCAGCAATAAGTGGATGAGCAGCATGCATTAATAGTGCTCTTGCTCCACCAAAAAGTACTGTTATTTCCCTGTTTACCCTCCACATCATGGAGTTTGGACCAAAATAACCTGGATCAGATTTCATTATTATGATGATATCAATATTTGAACGTTTTAATAAATTAAAAATATGCAAAAACAAAACCTGGTTAAAAAAAAGAAATTAAAGATATAATACAATTTGAAGAGATGGAAGAAAATATTACAATAATTGAAAAAATCTGTGGCCAAAAGCCGCCAGGAACAGATTTTATGATAGTTCAAAATAATCCAAATTTCATCTTTGCGCCACAGAGTGGCTATGATTTAAAAGTTTTATATGATATCGATGGAAATATAATTAATGTTTCATCATGGCTGGAATGTGCAAACTATGTCAACGGGGGATGGACTAATTTAGTACCTGGAACAATTAATTGGGAAAAAAATACTTTTATTGTGTACCTTATTATTTGTTGCTCATACCTGATGAAAGAATCTGTTCTTAGGTTTCTAAATAAATAATGATTATAAAAACTAATTATTTTTGGATTAAATTAGCTCTGCTTATATTTATGATCGTCGTACCTTTTAGTTTAAATGTTGGGAAAAATGGGTTAGAGACAAAATATCTTGAAGTCTCAACTTTGTCCTTCTATCAGACCGAGACGTGTGAGATTTCATTTTTTGATTTTTGGAAACAAAATATTGGGAATAAAGATATCAACATTAAGGCAGACTACTTTTCAAGTATAGACTGTTTTGGGAAAGTAAATGGTGTTGATTATTTAGGTGAATCTTTTAATGTTTATATTGGTACAAATCTAAATATTAACTTAGTACTTCAATCATTGTTTTGGATACTTTTAATAAGTTTTATAAAAACCCCTACAAAAGATACTGTAAATAAAAATATTTTGAAAAGTACACCATTAGTAAACATTTTATTTGTAGCTGGACTCTTTACATCTCAGATTATTACTGAGTCCAAATTTTATTTTTTATATAACAAAAATATGGATTCAAATCTTGAGGTAGATAATTTTTTTCTTTTATCAATTTTTTTAGGTTTTTTAATTATTTTAAAAATATCAGATGATGTCATAACACCAAGAGCTAGTCTACTTTTAAACTTTTTACCATTTATATTTTTAGTAATTGGAACATATTCGTCATCAAATATGAACTTTTATGTTGCCTATTTTTGTTTACTAGGTACTAGAAATATTAACATTCGTGTTCTTAGACATAAATCTACATTGATATATATCGTTTCATCAATTGTGTGGTTATTCAACCAAAGCTCGATAAATAATTATTTTGATGTTGATAAAATTAGAGGGTTTGTAAACTCTGAAAATAATCCGGGCTCATTAATGTTTTGGATAATAGTTTTCTATCTATTTATAAATGGTTTAATTTTTGTTTTTAATAAGTTTGATCATTTAATAAATTTTGAAACATTGCAAAATAATTTTTTAGTAGCTGGTTCTTTAACTGTAATATTTGGATTTTTGGGCACATTAAATTCTAATTTAAACTTTTTAAACTTTTATGTATTTGGTCAGAATAAAAATGGTATGAATACTTTCCAAAGTGTTGCGGGGAATACATGGAGGGGGTTTTCATCTAGCGCAGAAGCGATAGGAGAATTTTATGGTGTAGCTATTTTAATTTCTTTGTATTTTATCTTTAAACTAAAAAAGGTTTTACCTTTTCAGCTAATACTCATTGGAATAAATTTCTACGGTTTACTTAAAACTAATGACGCAGCAGTGTTCATTTCTATAATAATAATTTCATCAATTTATCTAACCCTCCAATTAACAACATCTAATAAAAACGCAACAAAAGTCCTTTTAGGTTTAGGAGTTTTTATATTCCTTGTACTTTCAATACTTTACTCAGTTTTTAATCCTGGTATTTCTAGGGATTATGACTTTTTGTCTGAAAATCTTCTAATAGAAAGCTTAAAAAATTCTATTTATTTTGAGTCCGAAAATTTATATGTTGAAAATTTTATTAAGAATAGTAACTATAAAGATATTACTTATTTGGATGATTATGACGAAAGATTATCAAACTCGACAAAAGCTCTTTTAGAAAACTATATTTCTGACAAAAACATTAAATTCTTACCAAGCTTTTCAAGCACAATTAGTATTGGAAGTTCACTAATCAACAGGACAGACAAATGGAGTTTATTCATTGCCAGATATAATCCTGATATTTTAGAACTCACCTTTGGCAGTGGCCCAATGCAATTTAATAATTTTTATAATTCACATCAAATCAAATTTACTGATGGTTTAATTCTTCCACATTCGTCATTATTGAATACATTGTTGTTTTTTGGAATGACTGGTGTTGCTTTTGGTTTATTTTGGATTCTAAAGATATTATTTACTACAAATAGTGATTTGAAATATCTACTTCTGTTCTATATTTTAAATCTTTTAAAAAGTGATTCAATTCTTTATGTTTCATCATTCATTTTATTTACATTCATTATCAATTACTGTAGAAAAAGTTCTTATAGAGTGATTACATAATATGAAAAGACTAACTTACTTAACATATCAAACATTCCCCTCTGAAAAAGCTAATAGCTTACAAACCATATCAAATATTAAATATCTTGTTAGAAACAATGTGGAGGTAGAGCTCATATTTCCTCTTCGTGAGAAGAATAGCAATGGAAATATAGAAAATATTAAAAAATACTACTCTTTTAGTGAAAATTTTAAGGTAACCGGCCTAAGCCATTTATTACCTTTTGGAAAAGTAAACTTTATGCCGAGTTTGTTTTTCCACATAAGTCATTTTTTATGGTCATACTATGTTGTTAGTTTCAAAATTAACAAATTTTCAAATGATTCATATATGACTAGATCAGATTGGATTTTATATTTTTTAGCTATTAAGGGTAAGCGCGTTATTTTCGAATGTCATCAGAGTTCTAGGATTAGAAGTTTTGTATTAAAAAGAGTCAGAAATAATAAAAATGTAAAAATTATTTTTCTGAATGAAAATTTACAAAAATTTTATGGAATGAATAACAATAACTCTACAGTTTTACACAATGGTGTTGATTCTGATATTTTTCTGAATTCTTCTAATGAACATGAAAAAGAAAGTAGTGAAATAATTTTCACTGGAAATTTAAAAAGGTTTGAAGAATCAAGAGGTCTCGAATTTATAATTCAAGCATTTAAAAATTCGGAATTTTTGCAAAAACATACCCTATCTATAGTTGGAGGGCCTGATGAGGAAGCTCAAGAATTAAAAAAAATTATTGAAAAAGCAGGCTTAACTAGAAATTTAATAATAACTGGACAAATTAACCGATCAAATATTGGTAGTATTTATCAGAATTCAAAAATTGGAATCCTCATTAACTCAAGTTCCAATAAACATTCTTATGAATTTACCTCACCACTTAAGTATTTTGAATATGTATATGCAAATCTCACAGTCGTAGGAGTTGATTTTCCATCACATAGAGTTCTTCCAGAGAGTAGCAAGATAATATTTTTTGAGGAAAATAACTACAAAAGTTTTGAACTTGCAATAAAAAAAGCTTTAACAAAGGAAATTAAATATAATAACTTTGGAATAACTCTACAAGCTAGAGCTGAAAAATTAATCAGCTTATTAACTTAGCACGCCTGGAGGGACTCGAACCCCCAACCCTCTGATCCGAAGTCAGATGCTCTATCCAGTTGAGCCACAGGCGCATGAAATAACTTATTTATACAATATTTTGATTCTATTTATATACTAGTT
>Ga0222718_10000455_pt1 | contig 41834 bp, 38 predicted proteins | sample C33_27DmetaG_FD_165045 | JGI IMG/M metagenome (GOLD analysis project Ga0222718, IMG submission 165045) | Estuarine water microbial communities from San Francisco Bay, California, United States - C33_27D | ecosystem: Environmental > Aquatic > Marine > Unclassified | place: USA: California...
TATGACTCCAGCCCAAAGAAAGTCAGCAATTTCGAGAAAGAGAAAAGCAGGTAACCCAGGCGGTAGGCCGACTATGGTGAAAACTTTCACAAAGTCGAAGAGGAGAATGAAGCGTGGCGGCAAGAAGAGGTAAAAAACGAGATCCTCGTTTAAAAAGAGCAGGAGTATCGGGGTTTAATAAGCCAAAGCGAACTCCGAGTCATCCGAAAAAGTCACATATTGTTGTGGCAAAAGTTGGGACAAAAGTAAAAACAATTCGCTTTGGACAACAAGGTGTAAGTGGTTCCCCAAAGAAAAAAGGCGAAAGCGCAGCATATGCAGCTCGACGCCGTTCTTTCAAGGCTCGTCATGCAAAGAATATTGCAAAGGGCAAGATGTCCGCAGCATACTGGGCAGATAAGGTGAAGTGGTGATGAGCGAAGAAGAAATTAAAAAGTCGTCAGTATATCATCCTGCCGATAGTAATGGAGATGGAAGCGTTGACCCAGAAGAACATGCAATGTACATGGAGTTTAAAAGAAAAGAACTCGAAGATGCTGATGCAATGCGAGATGCTCAAAGAAATATGGCATGGTTCTCTCTTGCTGGTATGTTGTTCTATCCCGCCATGGTTGTTACTACTGATATTGTTGAACTCGACAACGCTGCAAAAATTTTAGGAGATATGGCACCTACATATTTTGTTGCAGTTGCAGGCCTAGTAGCGGCCTTTTTTGGCGCACAGGCATGGAGCAAGGGTAAGTAATGGAATTTTTGTTTGAGCTTGCTGTAACTTTTTGGCAGTGGACAATTGTAATTACTCTTATTCTTATTGGATTTATAGCAAGTATTTTTGACGGCCAAGGAGAAAACAGAGTAGGTTTTATGTATAATGAAATGCCCCATATGAAGCCTCTTCCAATTGAAACAAAAGACAAAGGGTTCTGGAAAGCAATCTGGATGTGGCTTTTAGGAGTTCGTCAATGGGAAATTTGTGACGATTTTCATTTTACACTAGGAGTAGATGAATATGTTATTCCGAAAGGTTTTCAATTTGATGGAGCATCAGTACCTAAGTTTCTTGCAATGTGGCTCTCACCTACTGGAGTACTTCTCATGGGTGGCCTTGTTCACGATTATGGGTATAAGTACGGAACTTTAAAAAAGAAAGATGGTACAACTATAGGAAAGAAGGATCAAAAATGGATGGATAAACTTTTTCGAGATATTTGTATCGAAGTAAATGGATTTAAACTTTTAAACTATTTAGCTTACTGGGGATTGCGCCTGGGAGGTTTTGTAGCGTGGAACAAACATCGAAAAAACGATTAAGAAGGTAATATGGCGGTAGAAATTAGTAGAAGAGACTTGGTCTCTGAGCAAATTGTCGATTTTCAATCTGAGACGAGGTTTCTCAAACTTCCAGTAGACCCTTATTTGGAACTACTCGGCGTAACACCTCTTCCGTCTCAAATGGCGATCATAAATGCGATAAACAACAATAAGTATCGTTTTGTCACAGCAGCAATTTCAAGAAGACAGGGCAAAACGTATATCGCAAATATAATTGGGCAGCTAGTATCCTTAGTGCCTGGTTCACACATTTTAATTATGTCACCGAACTATGCCTTGTCTCAGATTTCTTTCGACTTACAACGACAACTTATTAAGCATTTTGACTTAGAAGTTGCAAAAGATAATGCGAAAGATAAAGTAATTGAACTGACGAATGGGTCTACAATAAGAATGGGGTCTGTTAATCAGGTCGATTCCTGTGTAGGCAGAAGCTATGACCTAATCATATTCGACGAAGCAGCCCTAGCTGACGGAAAAGAAGCTTTTAATGTAGCTCTGCGTCCGACCTTGGACAAAGATAACTCAAAAGCACTGTTTATTTCTACTCCTCGAGGTAAAAATAACTGGTTTGCAGAGTTTTTTAATAGAGGTTTTACTGATGAATTCCCAGAATGGGCATCGATACGCGCAACTTATAGGGATAATCCTCGAATGTCTGAAACAGATATTTCGGAAGCTAGAAAAAGTATGTCCGAAGCTGAATTTAAGCAAGAATACGAAGCGGATTTTAATACCTACGAAGGACAAATTTGGAACTTTAATCACGAAAAGTGTATCGAGAACCTGGAGGAGCTCGACACCTCGAAGATGGATATATTTTCAGGCCTTGATGTGGGGTATCGGGATCCCACCGCTTTTTGTGTACTTGGATACGATTGGGACTCGGAAAAATACTACTTATTAGATGAGTATTTAGATGCTGAAAAAACAACAGAACAACATGCTGCAGAAATTCGAAGATTGGTGGAAAAGTGGAATATTGACTATATCTACATTGACTCAGCGGCTCAGCAAACTCGGTTTGATTTTGCTCAAAATTATGATATATCCACCATTAATGCCAAAAAGTCTGTTTTGGACGGCATCGCTCATGTGGCTGGTATTGTTGACAATGATAATCTTATCGTAGACCAAAGGTGCAAGGAAAGTTTGTCTTGCTTAGACCAATATCAATGGGATCCGAATCCAAATTTAGCAAGAGAAAAGCCAAAACATAATATGGCTTCTCACATGGCAGATGCATTACGATATGCAATGTATTCATTTGAAACGTCAACTTCAGGATTTTGATAGGACCAGAGAAAAATAGTAGTTGACAATTTAGTTCCCCCACGATATAATTTCGTTAATAAAAAGTAGTAGATTCAAAGATGACAGAGCTAAAACGAGATCCCGTAAAGTATATTCGGGATAAGGCAAAAGCAAGATACGAAAAAGGAACAGAGTGCTATATCTGTGGAGCTGATGCTGAACTCGACTTTCATCACTACTATAGCTTGAGTCCTCTTCTTCAAAAGTGGGTCAAAGAAAAAGGCTACCACATGGAGGATATAAGAGACTTTCGAGATGAGTTTATAAACGAGCATATTGAAGAACTGTACGATTACACTGTTACTCTATGCCATGCACATCACTTGAAATTACATTCAATTTATGGTCGTAACCCAACATTACACTCAGCCCCAAAACAGAAACGCTGGGTAGAAATACAAAGAGGAAAGCATGGCTTGGTATAACTTTTGGCAGCAGAAAGAGAATGTGGAGGAGAAGTTAAATCCTGCGCAACCTCACTATGACCATAAAGTAGAGTCATCGCGAGAGCGGCATGTAAATTATGAGCGTGCATATGAAGACCTCGAAGTTGTAAATCGAGGCGTAAACATGATTGTTGACGACTGTGCAGAAATTGATGCAAAAGTCGGTGGTCAACTAAATACAACAAGTGTTGTAAAGAATATTAAAAGATCGCGTGTTAATCTTCTACTGAATAAAGAACCAAATCTTTTTCAAGATATTAGCACATTTCGTCGTAATCTAATTACAGACTATTTGTTAGACGGAAACATATTTATTTACTTTGATGGCGTACACCTATACCACCTGCCGGCAAGTAAAATGCATATTCATGCAAGTGAGACAACTTATATTGATAAGTTTACTTACAATGAAACAATTAACTATTCTCCTAACGAGATTATTCATATAAAAGAAAATTCTTTTTACTCTATTTACCGAGGAGTATCAAGACTAAAGCCCGCGCTTCGTACAATGGTACTGATGAGAAATATGCGGGATTTTCAAGACAATTTCTTTAAAAATGGAGCGGTTCCAGGTCTCGTATTGAAATCCCCAAACACTCTTTCAGAAAAAATCAAAGAGCGAATGATTCAATCTTGGACTGCGCGCTACCGTCCTGATGCAGGGGGTCGTAGACCTCTTATTCTTGATGGCGGCATTGAAATTGATAGCGTATCGAATGTAAACTTTAAAGAGTTAGACTTTCAATCCGCAATTACAGAAAATGAAAAAATTATTTTGAAGGCACTTGGTATTCCCCCGATTCTTCTTGACTCAGGAAACAATGCGAACCTTCGACCTAATATGAGACTTTACTATTTGGAAACTATAATGCCAATAGTAAGAAAGATAAATTTTGCTTTAGAGAGATTTTTTGGATTTGAGATCATTGAGGATGCAACTAATATCCCTGCCCTTCAGCCAGAGCTGAGAGATCAAGCACAGTATTACTCTGCTTTAGTAAACACAGGAATCATTAGCCCTAATGAAGCTCGACAAGCAATTAATTTCGACCCCATCGAAGGATTTGACGACCTCCGAGTTCCCGCAAATATTGCAGGAAGCGCGGTAAATCCAGATGAGGGAGGGCGCCCAGAAGAAGGAGAAACTGATGGCTAGAGCACGCGCAAGAATGGCAGTATTGCAAGATATTGCAATGCATATGCTTGAAGTAGGTCATGTAATGACTAGACATGATTGGGAGCAAGATACAAAAGCTCCAGTTCGAATTGGATTAATTTTTAATCTTTTTGGTAATTGGCCTCGGATGATAGGCATTCTTGAAAATGAGATGCCAGATGCTTGGAAGCAAATTAATGCACCAAAGGAAGCTCCGAAGCCTAAAATAGACCCAAAGCCAAAAGCAGCTCCTAAAAAGGATCCGCTTGAATCTTTGAGCAAGCCTGCTTCGGCAGCAGCTAAAGTGAGTAAAGATGATGAATAAAGTCTTTAATCTTACCTCCACCTTTAAAGCTCTTCATGAAGATGATGACGGAGGCGTACACATCTGCGGTATGGCAAGTACGCATGATGAGGATCGTGCAAATGATGTTATTATGGCAGAAGCTTGGACAAAAGGTGGACTTCGTAATTTTGAAAAGAACCCTATTATTCTTTTTAATCATGATTACAATAAACCAATTGGTCGAGCTACAGGTCTTAAAGTTACCGACAATGGGTTAGAGCTTAAAGCAAAAATTAGTAAGTCAGCGCCAGATTCTGTGGCGCAGTTAGTAAAAGAAGGCATTCTTGGAGCTTTTTCTGTTGGTTTCCGAGTCAAGGATGCTGATTATATTTCGGAAACCGACGGACTAAAGATTAAGGATGCTGAGTTGTTTGAAGTATCAGTTGTATCGGTACCATGCAATCAAGCAGCAACTTTTTCTCTGGCGAAGTCATTTGACTCAATGGATGAGTATAATGAGTTCAAAAAAACTTTCACCAATCGTGTAGATCTAGCCGGTCAGTCTCTGGCTAAGGATGAAAATTCATCGGTAGCTAGTGACACACCGGACGAAGCGGAAATTTCCGCGAAAGAGGAGATCAAAATGTCGGAAGAAGTAAAAACTCCCGAAATCGACTTGGAAGCTTTTGCGAAGAAAGTAGCAGAGGAGACTGCTGCTAAGATCGCTATGAAGCAAGCTGAGTCGAAGGCGGCCGAAGAAAAGGCTGCCCAAGAAGCTGCTGAGAAAGCTCAGGCAGAAGCCGAAGCTAAAGCTCAGCAAGAAGAAGAAGTTAAGACCGCTATTAAGACTGGCATTGAGTCAGGTGCTGAGCGGCTGATGGCTGATGTACAACAGGATCTATCCAAGCGTAATGCTGATATGGAAGAAACTCTGGCTAAGTACAAGCGAGATTTGGAAGAGAAATCAGAAGAAATCGCTAAAATGCGTGATTCTAAGCGTGTATTCGCTGACCGCGCTGAAAAAACAGACATCTCTAAGTGGGGCAAGGATTTCTTGACCGCTCATATGCTGGGTGTTATGACTCGTAAGGGTTGGAACACTGACTTTGCTCAAGATCTGCAAGAGAAAGCTGGCGTAAATTACGCGGCCAACGCTGCAGATATCGACCAGGAAGTTTCTTCACTGATCGAGAAGGAAATCATGCATGAGCTGAAAGTTGCTCGTTTGTTCCGTGAGATTCCCGTAAATGGCGGCGCTACTGTACTGCCTATCCAAACTGATGCTGGCAAGGCTGCTTGGGCAACCTCTGCAACTGCCGGTAACTTGGAGAACCGTCCCCAGGTAACTGCTAACCAGTATAACGCTAAGCAAGTAGTACTTAATGCTTATCGTCTGGTTTCTAGCACCTTTATGGACAACGACGTAGACGAGCAGGTACTCATTAACTTGATGCCTATGCTGATCGAATCAGTAGCTCGTGCGCACGGTCGTGCGGTAGAAGACGTTATCCTGAACGGTAACGGCACTATCTCTGGTCTGGATAACTATGCAGCTGCATATGATCCCGGCACTTTCTCACTGGCAGCGTCAACTCGTCTGACTGCAGCTATGCTGTTGGGTGCTCGTGAAGCAATGGGTAAGTATGGTCTTAACCCCGGCGACATCGCGTTCATCGTTAGCCAGAACAGCTACTTTGATCTGTTGAATGACGCTAACTTCCAGACTCTGGATGAAGTTGGTTCAGACTTGGCAGCACGAGTTGTCGGTACTATCGGTGCAGTATACGGTTCACCCGTAATTGTATCTGAAGAGTTCCCCGCTGAAGTTGCTGCTGCGCCTGCTGCATTTGCAGTTAACACTCGCAACTACGTTGTACCTCGACTGAGAGGTGTATCTGTTGAGCAAGATTACGAAGTCATGAACCAGCGTCGTGTAATCGTAGCTTCTCAATCGCTTGGCTTTGAAGAAATTCTGGCTGGCGACGGTGCGGGTAATGAGCCTGCAGTGAAGATCGATCACGAAGCTTAATTAGCTCTATAAACTGGGGAGGTTCGCCTCCCCAAGTTTTTATTAATTGACTTATGGCAGACTTAACTACTTTAAATGATTATAAAGCCGCCGAAGGGATTAGTAGCCCTAAGGACGATGCTCGTTTAAATTTTCTTATTCCTTCTGTGAGTGAATTAGTAAAAACTTATTGCGGTAATAGTTTTGTAGACTACTATTCTACAAATAAAGTGGAATCCATTAATGTTGATTGGGATACTCACATTATACAATTAACAGAAAGTCCTGTAAATACAATTGTAACAGTAGAAGAGCGTGAATCTTACGGAAGCTCTTATAATACTCTTACTACAGGTGCATATGAATATTATTTAGATACTGCTACCGATAGTGTAATACGTACAACGAATGGCAGTTATAAAAACTGGCGTCGTGGCCCAGGAGCAGTTCGTGTAACTTATACTGCAGGATACTCTGTATTACCTTCCGATCTTCGACTTGCAGTTTTTGACTTGATTACATATTACTTGAAAGATGAGCACAAAGAGCGACGGTCGATTGCTGGCGCTAGTATTCAGAATCAAGCAAGTTCAAGTCAGCGTAATAATGTGGCATTTCCTGATCACATTAAACGCGTACTTGATTTGTATAAGAACTTTTAGTGGCAAGTAGTAATTTAAAAGCATTTTTAACTAAGTTAGATGCTGAATTGCAAAAAGATTCGGAGGATTATAGAACTCTTGTAGGAAATAAGAAAATTCATGTGTTTACCTATAAAAGTTCTACCATACGATTTACACTTAGAGATTTGTTGAATCGTTCCACCGGTAGTGATGTACAAGGTCGAGAAGCTATGCGAGCACTTCGACCTAAGTTAGCAAAACTTATAACTAAGCTAACGAAAAATATAAGAGAAGACTTTTTTAAACTCGCAGCAAGATCTAACGGAACTGTAGAGGTTAAGCTAATACGAGGCGGAGTTAGTGCCACTGTACTACAAACAGAAAAAGGTAGAAATAACTACGGACTAATTGCACGAACATATAAAAAGTCTTTAGACTCTTTTTATGAAGAGTTTTTAAAGTTACTAGATAAGCCTCTTACGCGCCCTAGTTCTAGTGGAGGTCGTAGAGAGATTTCTACAGCAGGAGAAGCTTTTAACTTGGAGCATGTACAAGGTAGTAATATTGAACACGCTTTAAACGATGCAGTCCACTCAGCTTTAGTAAAAACTTATGGAGACTCTACTGTACCTCCAGAGCTTAAAAAAGAATTAAATAAATTTGGAGTAGGAGCTCTTTTAGAAGTCTACAAAGATGCAGATAATGGAATAGTAAATGTTACTATTCGAAGCCAAATCTTAAACGCAATAGCGGGAGGAGGTGCAGAAAAAGATTTAGCTAAAAAATTAAGAAAAGCGATTCAAAAATTAGACATCCCTAATTTACCTGGATCTGATAGTTTAGTACAGGCACAACGAAAAAAAGCAGTTAAAGCTGTAGTAACGCCGTTTAAAAATAAAAAGACGTTAAAAGTAAAACATGAAGATATTGAAGTTAAGCAGGGAAAAGGTAAACAATCTTTAAGAAAAAAGCCTAAGATTTCAGCCCTTAAAGATACTTCTCCTGCTTTAATAAGAAAAAAGAGAATTAAGAGTGCTCAGGACTCAAGTGAAAAACGTTCTATGTTTTCTGTTATGGCAATGATAAATCAAAAATTGCCGCAAACAGTAGAAAAAAATATGAGGTCGCCGAGGCTAGAAAATAGAAGTGGAAGATTTGCAAGAAGTGTTAGATTAACAGACGTTAGCACTACTCGACAAGGATTTCCTAGCTTTGGATATACTTATGAAAAAGACCCGTATCAAGTTTTTGAAATGGGACGAGGTAAAAGACCCTGGTCAACGCCTGAAAGAGACCCTCGTATAGTTATTGACGCTTCAATCAGAGAAATAGCAGCAGAAATGGCAATAGGAAGATTTTATACTAGGAGAGTATAGTGGCGGAAAAAGCAGCACATAGACAGTATACTAGCCGCCGAGCTTCTATAACTAAAGGACTAGCAGATAAAATTGCTTTAATAGACGGACGCGGAATTTATCATACAGCGATAGCTGAAGTCAGTCCTCGTCTAAAGTTTTGGGACGAGGTAGAAGAGTTTCCTGCGGTGCATCTAAATGCAGGATCTGAAACTCGACAGTATCAAGGCGGACAGTATAAAGACAGATTTTTAAATATAACAATTCGATGTTATGTAAATCAGGAGGATGCAGTTGATGCACTCGATGAATTATTAGAAGACGTCGAAACTGTTTTAGAAGAAAATAGTAGATTCGTATACTATGATAGAATGGGTCTTGAACAGTATACTCAACAAATCACAGTCATTAGTATTGATACTGATGAAGGTGTATTAGAACCTTTGGGGGTCGGAGAAATTCTCATCGAGGTTCGATACTAGAAAATGCTGGCACGAACAAACGTTCACGTCCATGCCTTTTCAAGACATAGGAGATAATCTATGGCAGATAAACTTTATTTTAGTCGCGACGCGAAACTGTATGTCGAACTAACAAGTAATGCTGGCGCTTTTCAAGGACTTTGGGAAGTTCCTGTGCTTGATGGCTTCAGTTTCTCTCAGACTACAAATCAAACCGAAATCGGTTTGAACGAAATGGAAAGTACTGCAGGTATTAGCCGTCGGGGCCGACGTCTCTTTACGGACTCTTTGGCTCCTGCGGAATGGTCTTTTAGTACTTATGTACGCCCAACTCTTAAAAATACTTCAGAGCATCATCTTGTAGACGAAGTATTGTGGGCTGCAATGGCGGGAGCTGATCTTCATGCAGGCACAGGTTCGAGTGAAAACGGAGATTTTTCTCGAAATAGTGGAGACAAAGCTACAGTTTCTGGTACAGTTCTTGACGTAACTGGGGCTACTCTGCCTTCTGGAGGCACTGGTGCATTGCTTTCTTTTGGAGAATCAAATCGCTCCACTCTTCCAAAACTAACTCTTTATTTCGTATTTGAGACTGACACTACTAACCCAATGGTATATAAGCTTTCTAGTGCGATTGTAAATGAGTGTTCAATTGATTTTGATATTGATGGAATTGCAACTGCTAACTGGTCAGGTTTTGCAAAAGAAGTAGAAGATATTCAAACGAAAGGTGAAGTAATTGTTCAATCCGGCACCACTATTAGTGGCGCTACAGTAGGCAATGTTTATCTTGATAGTAATGATGATCTTCGTCTTGGAGTTGCAACGGCTGCAACTACTTTGCGTTCTGCATATAATACTGGGGTAACTTCTACCTCTAACTTTATTCGAAATCGTTTGACTCAGCTTGAAGTTCGTGGACAAAATCCTGACGTAATGGAGGGTAAGCGAGTAGCAATTTCTAGTGAAGATGGAAGTGGAGAGTTTACTACTTCTGCAGCTCATGGTTTAAGTGTTGGAGATGTTGTTCGGGTTTCCGGGTTAGGTGGAGTTGATGCTGCCACATTTAATGGAGTAAATTTATTTGTAAAAACAGTTCCTAGCACGACTACATTTACTCTTTCTGCAACTGCGGGAGGAAGTACTCTAAGTGGCACAGTAACAACTAGTGGTTCTCCGGTTGTTGATACAGGTATCTATAGCTTTACACTTACGGGCGGAAATATTACTATTTCTAACAATATTAACTACTTGGTTCCAGAAGAATTAGGTACAATTAATAAGCCAATCGAAGGTGTAACGGGTGCTCGAGCAATTGGTGGAAACTTTACTTGCTACTTGGTATTTGATAGCGCAACAGGTAATACGGGCGCTTCCGCAGACTTTTTCTCAGACTTGGTAGATCCGAATAAGGGTCTAACAAAAGTTGTAAACGAATTCGATGTAACTTTTAAAGTTGGTGGCGTTGTATCAGGGCAGCCTCGAATTCACTTAAACTTCCCGAAAGTACATATTGATGTACCTTCTCACAATATTGAAGACGTAGTAGCTCTAGAAACGAACTTTGGCGCTTATACTAATGACTTTGATACTGTGGATGAGTTTAATCTGGAAGTATTTGGAGTATAATTATAAAATTACCTACTTAAACCCGCTTCGGCGGGTTTTTTCTTTCCAGGTGTTAAAAATAATTCTTGACATTTTTCCTGGCCTTCGATATAATATGTGGTATAAATCAATAAAAACCTTTAAGGACCAATTATGACAGACAAAAAAGAGCCTATCTCTCTCGCGAGTCTTATGACTCCAAGTAAAACAGTAACAATTGACTTTCCTGGATACTCAGGAATGAAAGTAGATCTTTGCTACTTGGCAAGAGAAGAGCTGATTAAACTTCGAAAGCGTTGTCTTACTACAAAGTTTAATAGAAAAACAAGACAGCCGGAAGAAGAGTTAGATGAAGAAAAATTTTTAACAGAATATTGTAATGCAGTAATTAAAGGATGGAAAGGACTGAAATTTCGATACCTAGAAGAGCTTCTTTTGGTTGATATTTCTGGACAAGATCCTGATGATGAATTAATGTATACTCAAGAAAATGCAGAACTTCTTATGAAGAATGCAAGTGACTTTGATACATGGGTGACGGAATCAGTAGGTGACCTTGAAAATTTTACGAGCAACAAGTAACTGAAGTTCGACAGTTACTTGAAAAATACGTAAGAGAAAGCTCACAGGTAGATGTAGAAAAATATCTACGTATGTGTGAGCAGTTAGGCCAAGAGCCTGACCCAGCCAAAATGCCGCTCGAGTCTTCTTCTTTTCCGGAGGAAGTTCAAGTGGCATTTTTTATATATGGATTACTGTCTGATCGCTGGGATGGAATGTCGGGAACCTATTTAGGAAAAGACTGGAATAGTTTAGAGTATATATTTAAAATATACAAAATTGAAAATCAAAAAGAAGTATTTTTCTTTTTAAAAATTTATGAGAACCTTCTCATATCTTACAGAGCAGAAGAAGCAGATAAAAAACGTAAAGCAGAAGAGCGTAAAGCTAAGTCTGCAGGAGGTGGAAAAAACTACACCCATAATGTGCGCGGCTAATGGCAGGAAATGAAATTAATTTAACTATTAAGGTTACCGACAAAGGTAATCTTAAAATAGTTGGACAAAATGCTGAAAAAGCGGCCGCAGGCTTAGATAAGGCTGGAAAGTCTGCTCGCACTACGGATAGAAATCTTAAAGGTGCTGCTCAGGCATCTGCTAACTCTACTAAAAACTTTTCAAAAATGGCACAAGGCATCTCCGGGGGTCTTGTTCCTGCTTATGCGACACTTGCAGCTCAAGTTTTTGCAATTACAGCAGCTTTTAACTTTTTAAAGACAGCTGCAGACTTTGAAGTACTCGCGTCGGGACAAGCAGCCTATGCTCGATCCACGGGTGTAGCTATAAAAACTCTTACAGAAGATATAGTTGCAGCAACAAATGCTCAAATTAGTTTTGCTGACGCTGCTCAAGCTGCAGCAATTGGATCAGCTGCGGGGCTATCAACAGATCAACTAACAAGACTAGGAACAGCTGCTAGAGACGCTTCCGCAATTCTTGGAAGAGATGTTACAGACTCCTTTAATCGTTTAGTTCGAGGTGTTACAAAAGCAGAACCAGAACTATTAGACGAATTAGGTATTATTTTAAGACTGGAAAATGCTAGTCAAAAGTACGCAGATGCAATTGGTAAAGATGTAAAAAATCTTACTCAGTTTGAAAAAAGTCAAGCAGTTGCAAATGATGTTCTTGAGCAGGCAGAGCAAAAATACTCTGCAGTTTTAACAGAACAGGAAAAGTTAGGAAACTCTGTAGCAAAACTTGGTATTGCTTTTGAGAATAATCTTTTAAAACCTTTTAAGGAGGGGTTGGCCAAAGTTTTAGGGCCTGTATTTGATTTTTTTACTGAAAATGTAGGTTCTTTGGCAGTAGCTTTAGGACTTTTAGCAGTTCCTATACTTAAAGCAATCATTCCAGGCCTTAGCGACATGGGAGAAGCGGCAAGAGTAGCTGCAGACGAAGCAAAAGAAGCATCTAATGCAGCCACTAGAGCGTATGCTAAACAGATTGTGCAAGTAAAAAAATTAGCAAAAGCACAACAAGATGTTAGATCTCAAGCAGCAGCCGCTGCAAGAGAGACTGTAGAAAATTTAAATGCTAGAAAAGGTTCTGGTTTAGAGATTTTACAAAGTGGCGGAACCCCTTCTGAGCGGCAAGCCGCAGGTATGTTGAGAGCTGTTGAAGCAAATCAAGGCGAATATAAAAGACTTAATGCAGCACAGAGAGCAGATCTTGCAAAAAATCTAAAACTAATGGTAGCAGATAACGCAAGAAGTAGTAAATTAATGCTTTTAAACTGGCAAACTTTTGCGGCTGGAACAAAATTAGTATGGACAGGGATGCAAGCAGGGTATGCTTCTGCTATTGCTTCCATGAAAGCAATGACTACAGGTTTTGTAACTTTTGCAAATAGGGCTATGGCGGCTATAGGTTGGATTGGTATATTTTTGTTATTAATTGATCTAATAAAAATTGCTATAACAAAAATAAAAGAGTTCTTTGAAACTGCAGAGCAAAAAAGCCTTCGTCTAATGGAGCAAGCTGAAATAGACAAAGCAGAAGTTCTTCAAAGTCGCCTAAAGGGCATAAATGAAGAAATTGCAGAAATGACAAAAAACACCATGAAAGGTGGTGCAGCAGGAGCGGAGTTTGCAGGAAACGTTCTTGCGAATATAGATGTAGGAAGTTTAAAAACCGCACTTCTTAGTCCGAATGAAGAATTAAGAGCAGAAGCATATAAAACCGCTCAATACTACTATGAAATATTTAAAAACTCAGAAGATGCTCTTGGTGAAACCGGGACAAAATTAGCAAGTATAGCTGGTAAAATAGGAATGGGCAGTGCTGACGAAAAGTTTAGAACTGAAGAATTTGTAGAGCAGTTTCTTCAATATGTAAGTGCAGCTCAAGAAGCTGGTCAAGCAGGAGCTAAATTTAATTCAGCTTTAAAAAATCAATTAGAACTACAAACTCAGTTTATGGGCAGTTTAGTACAAACAAGTAAGTTTGATCCTATGATTCAAGCTTTAGATGCAACTATAAAGGCATCTGAAGATGTTTTAAAAATGACAGATACTGAGATTAAAAAACTAAATGAGTCAAAAGCTTTGCGAGAAGTTCTTGTAAATATGAGAGAAAGAGAATTTATAGCAACAAGAGAAAAAACAAAGTTAGAACAAAAATACATAGCTTCGCTTGCTCAAGCAACTCCTTTACAGGCTCAAAGATTAAAGCAAGAGCAGCAGATTGAAAGTATTCAACTTTCAATTAATGATAAGCTACGAGAAAAACAAAACTTAGAAGCCCTAATTAAACAACAAGCTGAAGAGGCTACACCTACTCAACAAAATACTCTTATACTTTTGCAGGATGAAATTGATACTCTTGGTCAGAAAAGTGATATTTTACAAGAACAGTTAACACTACTTTCTCAAATGGAAGTTGCTGCAAAAGGCGCATTCGAGGGTGGGGTAACAAAAGGACTAACTGATTTAATAACAGGAAAAGAGACCAGTTTTAAGCAAGCAATTGCAAATATTGCAAAAGCAACTCTTGAGTCTATAGCACAAAGTATTGCAAAAAATCTTTCTGAAAAACTTTCGACTGCCATTTTTGGAGATGCTGCTTCTAACCGTGTTAAAACAGCTCACGTGGAAGGTGCAGAAGTAGTAAGACAAGCAATAATAGATGGGCATAAACAGGGATTAAGCACTGAATCCGCTGTAACTAGTAGTAATATTTCTTCAAAGTCTATTGATGATATGATAAATGATATAGCTAAAGGAGGCTCTGGTTCTGAATCTACTGGCGATAAAAAAGCAGGAAGTATTTTAGATTATTTCTTTAAACCAGGTGCAGGAAAAACCACTGCATCTGGTGAAGGTATGTCAGCCGAACGCGGCGCTAGTGGTGGAATTTTTGGAAATTTTGTAGATTCCTTAGAAAGACTTTTTAGTGGAGAAGCCCCTTTCTTAAAGGGACTGGGCGATGTTTTCATGGGAGCTTTAGGCGGCTTCGATCAAATGTTTGGCGATATTTTAAATGGAATTATGGGACTCTTTAGCGGAGGTGGGGGCGGTGGTGCTGGTTTATTTGGAACTATTGCGGGCCTTTTCTTTGCCAACGGCGGAATTGCAAAAGGTGGCTTTCGTTCCGCAGCATATGCAAATGGAGGAATCGCAAAAAGTCCTACAGTAGGTCTTGTTGGCGAAGGTAAGTATAATGAAGCAATTGTTCCTCTTCCTGATGGTAAGTCAATTCCTGTCAGTATGGGTCGAGGAATGGGTCAACAAAATAATGTTACGGTAAATGTTTCAATTGATGGCAATGGCAATACTAATCAAAATAGTGAAGGAGACCAGCAAGGAATGGATCTAGGAAGAGTTATTGCGAGTGCCGTACAGCAAGAATTGTTAAATCAGAAAAGACAGGGCGGCATTCTTAATCCGAACGGAGTATCCTAATGGCAGTCTATAAAATAAAAATACCTGTAGGAGGCTATGATGGAACAAATCCTACTTCTGCTACTGAAATTGCTGTAGATAGAAACTCTACAAGACAAGTAAAGCAACGAATTCTTACTGCTCAATTTGGAGATGGATATTCTCAAAGAGTAAAAAATGGAATAAATCCTACTGATGAAACTTTTAATGTAAAATTTTCAAATCGCTCGAGAGCAGAAATAAATAAGCTTGCAGCATTCTTAAATAGACAAGCTGGTAAACATTTTGAGTTAGTAATTACAGAGTACGATGATACAGACGTAACAATTAAAGTATTGTCAGAAGAGTATAATATTAATTATATTAATACCGAATTGCATACACTTACAACAACTTTAAAGAGAGTTTATGAGCCGTGACAGACTTAGTAGATACCGTACAAAAGCAAGAAATAGTAGATGGGGATGGAAACTTAGACTCTCTTGTAGAGTTATTTGATATAACTCTTCCAGGATATGACTCTGGTGATCTTGCAGGAACTTTTTATCTTTTTAATGGTACCGATTTAGAGCAAGCAGGAAATAAAATAGAGTTTGCACAAAATGACTATGAAGCAATTCCAATTCAGATAACTGGAATAGAAATTGCATCTTCTGGAGCAATTGCAAGACCTACTTTAACTGTTGCAAATATTCCTGTACTTACAAAAACTCGAGATAGCAGTGAAACTGTTTTGCAAAGTATACGAAACGATGCAAACTTAAATCTTCCCTTTGAAAGAAACGATGATTTAATTGGAACCCGTGTAGTTTATAGGCAAGCTTTTTTATCTGATTGTAATACAGACGCAGCCACTCCTGACGAACTACCTTCGCAAACTTATTATATAGATAGGATTTCTTCTGAAAATAATATTTTTGTAACTTTTGAGCTGGCTTCCCCAATGGATTTAGAGAGAGTAAGAATTCCTGCCAGAGAAGTTATTGGACAGTACTGCCCTTGGCAATATCAAGGAAGAGATTTAGGCTTTGGCGGCGGCTGTACTTGGAGATATAAAGAAAGTGAACAGCATAGCTTTTTTCGAAAAGACGACACAGAAATAACAGGCACTATAAATGTTTGGAGCGCAACATATAATAATCCCAATGGTTATTCTGCAGGAGATATAGTAAAAACAACGAATGCAATTACAAGTAGAGTTCAGATATGGGAAGCACTTTTTGATAACTACGGGAAAAATCCTGAAACAAATAGACAGTATTGGAAGCGAATTGATTTATGTGGAAAAACTATGAATTCTTGTAAAATTCGTTTTCAAGGAAATGCTACAGATACTACTTTAAATACAGAAGTGCCTTTACCTTTTGGAGGCTTCCCCGGGTCGAAGAAGTTTAAGTGATTGAGAGAATACAAGCGCACTTTGAAAAAGAGTATCCTCGAGAAGGTTGTGGTATAATCGGAATTGTAAAAGGAAAGAAAGAATGGTTTCCCTGTTCAAATATTGCAAAGGATACTGAAAGTTTTATTTTTTCCTCTAAACAGTACTTAGATGTAAAGAAAAGAGCTGATATATTTGCAATTGTACATAGCCATCCCGATGCATCAAATGAAGCTTCTCAACATGATATTGATTGCTGTAATGCTCTAGGAATACCTTACTATATTTTTAGTTATCCAGAGATGGAACTAAATATTGTAGAACCTAAAAAAGCAGCATATCCCTTAATTGGTAGAGAGTATGAATTTGGCGTAAAAGATTGTTTTGAAGCACTTCGAGATTGGCTTTTAAAAGAAGGAATAAATATTCCCGCAAGAGAACCTTTCGAAGATAACTGGTGGCAGAAAAATAACTTAGACTATTTTACAGAAGAAAATATATTAAATTGGAACCATAAAAAAGTAAATAATTTACAAAAAAATGACGTACTTATTTTTAAAGTACGAGGAAAGGTAGCAAACCATTGTGGAGTCTACCTGGGAAATGATGTATTCTTTCATCATGCAGAAAACAGACTGTCTTGCAGAGAAAACTTATATCCTTTCTGGGCAGAGCATTTAGTAGGAATTTATAGATATGCTGCGTAAAATATATTTAGAAGGTGAAATTGCAGATAAATTTGGGCACGAATTTGAAATGAATGTTTCTTCTTTTAGGGAAGCGTTACAGTGCTTAGAATTAAATTTTTCAGAATTTCGACAATATCTAATAGAGTGCCATGAGAAAGGAATTGGGTTTATTTGTTTTGTAGATAGCCAACCGCTGAATCACGAAGAAAGATTATTATTGCAATATCCTAAGGGTTCGTTTACGATACAAGCAGTTCCTGCAGGATCTAAAGGAGGAATTGGAAAAATATTTGCAGCAATTGCCATAGCAGCATTAATTATATCAAATCCGGCTAATATATTTATACTCGAAGGAGCCCTAACAACTTGGGGGACTATTGCAGCAACTCTTGCAATTAATCTAGCTATAACAGGTATTCAAGAACTGATGGCACCCGATCCCTCTGTAGATACACAACAAGATGAAAGTTACCTATTTCAGGGATCGTCTCAAAATATAATAGAAGGAGACCCTGTACCAATACTCTATGGGCAGCTCAGAATTCCTGGGCGTCCTATCTCTTTTGAAATAAAAAATGCAGAAAGACAGTTTATAGACTATGTTCAAACTGGTCAAAATTCAGTAGTGCCTCCGATGGACGGAGGTGGTGGAGGTGGCGGCGGCTATGGCGCTCCTGATACACTTCCTGATTTTGATTGGGGTAAAATTCAGAGAACTGATCTACCTACTTGGAGTCCATAATGGCCGGAGGATCATCAAAACAGTATATAGGACTTGTAGACTTACTTTGTGAGGGGCCTATTCGTGGACTTGTAAACGGTAAAAATTCTGTTTATATTAACGATGTTCCGTTTGAAAACTCCAGTCTAGTTGGTACGTATAACGAAGAGCAAACAAGTGTTTTTAAACAGCCCACTTTAAGCTATACTGCAAATGCTACATCTATGGATGTTTCGGGCGTTACTTTAACTGACAAAGACATTGGAAAATTTGCCCATATTGAAGTAGAATCTATTACAGGCTGTAACCTTGTTCGTTCACCTATTAGTTTTTCTGGAGTAAATGAAACTTATTTATCTCTTTCGGGCACAGGAATCGACTCCGATTTTAGCACTCTTACGGATAATTTATCTTATGTAAAAGTAAAAAGTAGTGATGGAGTATCCTTTTATGCAGATGCTAAATATACTTCTGGAACAACTGTTACTCTATATGTTTCTTCTCGAAGTATAAGTAATCAACTAATTACGAGCACAGGCTGGACAATTACTTTAATTAAAGCAGTAGAGGTAACAGGACGTACAGACTCTGATACTTTTACAATAGATAGTGCTTTTCATACGAGTAATTTAACAGATGTTAATTTCTTTTTTTCGGATGCTCCAGCAAGAGAAAGCACTACTACTGGTATAGTAAATAATATTTCTAAATTTGATGGATCGACTCTTCAATTTAGAAAAGGTACACTAACTCAAGCTCCAATGCAGCAAGTTAATAGCTTATCTGGCGGAGTTACTATAACGGGTAGTGGGAATGCAAGAAGTTTACAGCAATCTACCGATGCAAATAGTACTTATGGTTTAACTTTATATAATACAACTGGTTATCCAGAAAATCAGTCTTTCCCAGCAGACGTAGGAAATGCAGCTTTAGTAATTTCTAGTGGCTCTCCTGCGGGAGGTATGGGATTTGGATTAAATGCTGCTCAAGTAAAGCAGGTAAGTGAATTAAATATCCGAATAAATTATTCTGCACTTATAACTCATAATAATGAAAATGGTGATAAATCTTCTGCAAGTGCAATTTATGTTTTCTTACTAGAGCTTAAAAAACCTGGAGAAGCAAGTTTTAATGACCCTATAACTTTATTCTCTAATCATGGAGGTGAAGTAGTTCATACTGATCAAACTACTGCTCCGGTTTCTTTCGATCACATAATTGGATTGGACAGATTCAAACCCTTTGATGATTTTAAAATCACTATAGTTAGATTGACTCGAGATGCGGGTCTGCCTGTTCGTGCGAATGGAGGTACTGGAGGAGAAACTGATAGAGGCAAGTTTACTCTGCAAGCAGCGTCTTCCATTACAGGAGCAAATCTTAGCGCAACCATAAAAGATAAATTTAGCTATCCTTATACTGCCCATGCTGCAGTTTCTTTTTCTTCAAAAACCTATGACAGTCTTCCAAGCCGAAGTTACCTTCTTCAAGGATTGAAAGTACAAATTCCTACTTCTTACACTCCTCGAGAGTATACAGACAATGGAGTAGCAGTTTATGAAAATTATTGGAATGGTGAATTTAAAACTACACAGCTCGATAGCAATACTAGTGTTCCTTTATTGTATTACACAGATAATCCTGCTTGGGTATTTTATGATATCGTAACGAATAATCGTTACGGGGCGGGAGAGTGGATAGATGCAGATTTTATAAATAAGTTTGCACTGTACAGAATTGCAAAATATTGTGATGAACTCGTAGATGATGGAAATGGTGGCACAGAGCCTAGATTTAGGGCAAATTTATATCTAGCAAAGTCTACAGAAGTATACAAAGTTCTTAAAGATATGGCAACTATTTTTACCGGAATGCTTTATTGGCTGGACGGTAAACTTACTGCTGTGCAAGACGTTCCTTCAGAGCCTATCTATAATTTCTCAAAAGCAAATGTTATAGATGGAGTTTTTAACTATGAAAGTACGGGCAGAAAAACTCGAGTCAATCAAGTAGTAGTTACTTGGAATGATCCTATTGCAAACTATGAGCCTGTGCCTCTTATTGTGGAAGATAGAGAGGCAATTGTTAAAGCAGGTCGCATAATTTCTCAAAATTCTGTGGCAATGGGAGCGACTTCAGAAGGTCAGGCATTAAGATATGGTAGATGGAAACTATGGACTGCTCAGAACCAAAAGGAAGTTGTAAGTTTTAAAACCGGCTTGCAGGGTGCTTTCATTCGTCCCGGGGATATTATTAATGTTCAAGATAGAGATAGATATGGTGTAGACTATAGTGGTCTAACGAGTAGTACTACTTCTGCGACTGCCTCTTCAGTAACTCTTGATAGAAAACTTACAAATGTTGCCAATGCTTCTAAGCATAAGTTTAGCACAATTGTAGACAGTTATGCGGCTTTTTATACGGGCTTAAACCCTGTAACTATAGATGGAGAAACATACAATAAGGGTGATAGAATTCTCGGACAAGTATATTTGTATGACCCCGACACAAATACATATGGATTAGATTCCATTACTACTGAGAAAGATGCAAGTAATGCTTTTCAAAATTCCACAGGCACTCCTCTGCAAACAGAGTGGAAACCGTATACTTATGTACTTACAAAAGTTGTAACTCTTGATAATACTGGGGACGTCTCTGTAGTTACAATTGATACAACTGTAGATGCTTCTATTCCTGCAATTGAACGAACAAATTATGCCGGAGATGCTCCTGCATTAGGAACTTTATGGGTTCTTCAGGCTTTGGATGCAAATGATCAAAATATACTCGGTTCAAAGAAAGAGTATAGAGTCTTAGGGATTCAGCACGAGGATAATAAAAATACCTATTCAATAACAGCAGTAGAATACTACATAGAAAAATATGATGCAGTTGATAAAGACTATGAACTTGGAACCACTCCTTCAAATGTATTTCCTACTGTTGAAGATCCTGACGAAGAAGTTCCAGCACCTGACAATATTTATGTAGCACTAGATAGTGACTCTGCAAAGCCTGGAGAGGAAATAATAGTAACTTGGGGAACTCCTCAGGAAACCTTCTTAGATTTACTAGATACTGTACGAAGTAGAAATTACTCCTTCATTGATAAATATGAGTTATATCATAATATTCCTCATATAGAATCCCCAATTGTAACAAGTCGTTTATCTTACAGGTTTGAAAATCTAGAAGATGGACTCTATACATTTAGAGTACGTGCAGTTTCCCGTAAGCAGAATTATTCTGACTTTGTATCTACACAGTATGAGGTAAATGATGTTTACGGCTCTATAGTACCTAGAATTGTTGGGGGATTGCCGAAAGGAATAGTAGCAAATTCTCAAATTTCATATACCTACGATGCCAATGCCAGCTCCCAACAAGGAGGAACTGAGGCAGTTAGATTTATTGAAGGAAGTTCTGCTACAGGATTCTCCATAGGAAACCTTTTGTCAGGAGATAATTCTCCGTCGGCAAGTCTTTCAAATATAAATGTAAGCGGATTAGTAGATAAAGTTGCCCAAGAATGGTACTATTTATTATTTGATGGAGGTAGCGGAAATTTACTTTATTGGGATACTGATACGTTACAAACTCTTCCATTTTATAATAAAATACCGGGGGGAAGTTGGAGAGGTTCCGCTATAAGCGGTTGGAGCTCTAAAACGGGCGGATATACTTTAGCAGCTGATTCTACAAGAATTACTTTCAATAGTTCCAATTCTTCATTAAAAATTGGAGACATTATTGCATTTGAAAATATTAATGAAGTAGAAGCAGTATCTATTAATTCTGTAACTTCTACATCGGGCTCCTATCGAATAGGAATACTTACAAATTTTAATAACTATTTGATAGCGAATGGCGATAAAGTTAAACTTGAAAATGCAACTTTTACAGGCAGTGGCACAGATTTTAACAATAAAGAGTATTATGCAAAAAGAATAAGTACAACTGTAATTGAGCTATATAAGGATGAAGCTTTATCAGAAAATGTTACGTCATCTGATATTGGGAAAACGTGGGATGAAGGCGGATGGGTTCGAAGAATTGGAGTAAAAGGCGCAAAAATAATCGCAAAAGTTTCAAATACTGAGGCAATACTTGATAGAAGCTTTTCTTCGGCCTTGACTTCTTCGAATGCTTATTATGTAAGAAACTTCCAGCCAGATTTTAAAGATGATGCAGTATTTGGCAGAGTTCGTTGGAACTCTACAGATGCGCAAACTCTAGTCAATAGTTTTTCTGTAGACTCATTTATACAGTTAGATCCAAGTCTTACTTCCGGTAAAGCCGTTTTAGTAACACCGAGCTTGGAAACAATTCGATACGAAACGAGTGGCGATGGCACTACAGTTACTCAAACTTCAGAGTTTGAGTCTTTGACTGCAACTGTAACTGCTCTTGGATTTATAAAACCTCAATTTCGTTTAACTTCTTATCGAGTTAACGGAGAGAATACTACTGATTTAAATGAAACAATATCCACAAGTTTTGCAGAGCCTGATGAAGTTGGCGGATTCACAAAAGAATTTACAGTTAATAACGATAATGATGTAGACTATGGAACTGGAGCGGATGCAGGCGCTCCTATCGTAATAACAGCAGAAGTTCGAGAAGCGAATAACGTTGGAATTAATGCTTTTGGTACAGGGGACATTATAAGAGTAAAAGATGGGGCCGCAGGAACTCAAGGTAGAACAGTAGAATTAACAGCAGAAGACTATACTATCGTATATGATGCAGACGGTGAAAATCCACAATTTGAAGGAAACGATAGCAACCTTACTCTTACCTCAACTTCTCGTAATTTTGGAGCAAATCCATTATTCAGAATTACAGTAGATAGTAATAATGCGCCAGCTACTATTTTTTCTAACTGGGTTAATGGAACTTCTGGAACTGACAATAGTATATATAGTATTTATATTATTCCTCCTACTTTGAAACCTAGCTACTCAAGTAAAGTAATTGAAGTTCAAGTAGCTGAAAGACCCGAGAACTGGAATGCTGGCACTCAAGAAGGGCAAGATAGTCAAGGAAATGCTATAGCTCCAACGGTAGGAGCATCTGATAGTATTTCTATTCTTTACTTGCAGCAGGGCGAAGGCGGTTATGCAATTGCAAACTCTAACTTTGCTCATTCTTATTCTACAGATTCAAAGGGCGAGTTTACTACAATTGATAGCAATAATAATAATATTATTGCAAACTCGGGTACTACGATAGAGGTCTTAATAGGAGGAACTCGAGGAACTTATAGAGGTACAAGTAATGGAACTGCTTCTTCTGGAGGTTTTTCTGGAACTCTTGATCCAGGAGACTGGTATGTTGTAAGTGCTGTCTCTAGTACAAGCGAATTTTCTGCCGGCACTATTACTGCTTCAAATAATATTATAACAATTTCACCAGTACAAGTAGATACAAGTATTGGGTACGGGGAAGACGATGAAACAATTACTTGGACTCTCCGAGTAGGAACTCGTGCTGGTACCACAATTGATTTAACCACTATTCAAAGTCTCAGTAAATCAAGAAGAGGCACTGATAGTACTGTAATTGAGCTTACAAATGATGCAGAAACTGTTGGGGGTACTGAAAATCAAGCTTTATCTAATCTGTCCCTTTCTACAACGGCTCAAATATTTGCAGGGGTGGCGGATGTTTCATCTTCTTGGAATTTCACCGCTACAGCAGCTACAGGTATTACAGTAAATACCCCAGGTACGGGTACAGACGGAAACATATTTACTGTTACAGCATTAAGTTCCTCTTTTACATCTGGAAACGTTGTTATTACTGCTGCAGCAAAGAGTACCGGGGATTTCGCAGGTTCCGCAAATAAAACTGCTAATTTTACAATTACAAAAGTTAATAATGGAGAGGACGGAGTCTCTTATCGTATTACAACTTCGGATACAGCGGTCGTGTATGACCCCAATAGTGATCCGGTTTCTTGGTCTCCCACTAGTGTTACTTTTAGTGCATCAAAAGTAACCCCAGATGGTGCTAGTTCATTTACTACAGGATATTGGAAATTAGGCGGAAGTAATCAAGGCCAAGCCTCTAGTGTAAGTAGTGGAACAATTAGTTCTACTTCCGGAAATATTACTGCTCAGCTATATCTAGATTCTAGTTACACTCAATTAGTTGATACTGAGTCTGTGCCTATTATCTCAAAAGGTACTAATGGTACTGATGGAGCTGATGGGAATGATGGTACTAATGGTACTGACGGAGCAGCAGGAGACCCAGGGCCTCGATCTGTTTTTGCATATATTTATTATCAAAGTAGCTCTACTTCTGCACCGACTATTCCTGCATTAAGTAATTTTATTCCAAATTTTACAAATGGCTCTGTATCAAGTCAAGATACGAATTGGAGTACTAATACTCCTACATTCCAAGCTGGAAATACGAATAAATATTGGTATTTTACATTCACAGCAACAGAAAGTGGAACTTATGCAAATGGAGCATATCCAAGTGTTACTAAAAGCTCCAGCCCTTCTGCGGGTTCTTCTGCAATACAAGGAATTGGATTTACTGGGCTAGTAACTTTCACCGGAGACAACTTAACAGATGGTACCTCTAGTTATAATCCTGCAACTGTAATTAATAGTAATACAACTACTATTAACGGTGGAAAAATAACAACTGGAACTATTACCGCAGAGAAATTATTTTTCTATGACTCAACAAACTCAAGAATTAATATTTCTAGTTTCTATAATGATGAAGGATTTATTGATAGTACCGGTTTAAGTAGCTACCTAGAAGTTAGTACAGCAAAAAGCACATATCTTGCAATTACTGCAGGAACTGGATTTACAGCAGGACTAACAACGGCTACCTCTGGAGCCAACTTAACTAACTTTACTGGTATTGCGACGGCAGCGGGTATCGCATATGAAGCAGACCTTTACGATCCTGCTAATCCTTCGGGAGGAATTGATGCAACTTTCAAAAGCGCTTTAACAGCGGCAGGACTTTCTTTAAGTGCTGACTTTTTTGACGGTTCCGGAAATATTAATTCTACTTTTTCGGCAAATTTAACGGCAGCAGGATTATTTTTAGATAGTAGTTTAGATGCAAATAGTGATTCAGGTTTAACTGTTGTAAACAATAAGTTAAAACTCACTTCTAGTAGTTTAATATTAACATCTTCTCAATTAACAGATGCCGGGGGTTTAACAAGCAGTACCAGTATTTCAGCAGGAAAAATATCTCTAACAAGTGGAAGTCTTGATTTTACTACAGGTAGTGCCACCACTAATAATAGTATTGTTTTAGAATCTACAACTAACCAAAATAGAATTGTAATTTATAGTGGCACCACACCACGAGTAATCCTTGGCAAGCTATCATAACCACCAAAAAAATAACACTTGACATAAAATGTCCCCTTTGTTATAATTTCATCATGGAGAGATTTAAATGAGCGCAGCTACTTACAACTTATTCATTGACCAAGGATCCGACTTTGCGGTTGACTTAGTTATTAAAGAATCTGGTTCCGCTATGGATTTGAGTAGCTACTCAGGCCGCGGACAACTGCGCTCATCTCATACGTCGACCGATATTGCAGGCTATTTTAAAGTTACAGTAACAAACCCTACTGGAGGCGCTTTAAAAGTGGAAATTCCAAATGGTACCTGGACTGATAGTTCAGTATCTCCTGCAGTTTCTCGAAGTGGGTCAACGAATATTGCAGCAGGTCAATATGTATATGACATAGAAATCTTTACAAATGCTGACGCTGTTGTTAAGAGAATTATGCAAGGAACTGCTACAATTAATCCTGAGGTAACTCGATAATGTCAAGTCCTACAGTAATTGAAGTAACAGAGCGCGTTACTGATATTGCAGTAACTGGCGACCAGATAAGCATTAATCTTACAGATGATGTCACCACAATTGAAGCATACAATTTAGCAATACCTACAGCAATACCTGGAACAATTCATGCTTCAAGTGTTACTGTTTCACCATATAATACAATTACAGCCAGTTTTTTAGACGATGCACTAGAACAACTTGCTGACCAAAGTTTTCGTGGAGGTACGACACCCACTACAAATGTAGAAGAGGGCGATACTTGGTACGATACTGCAAATGATATTTTTTACGTCTACCGCACTTTAAATGGAGTCCTAGATTGGTATCCATTACTTGCAACGGCCACTGATGGCAGATTAGACGGAGGAGCCTTTTAAAGGCTGCTGGAGACTCTTAAATGGCTCAAACAATTCAAATCAAGCGAAGTTCCTCTACGGCGGCTCCCAGTAGCAATCTTTCAGCAGGAGAATTAGCATATTCGGGAGCTAGTGCCTCTCATAAGCTCTTTATTGGCCATCCTGATGGTAGTACTGGTAATATTGTAATTGGTGGTAAAGTATATGTTGATATGCTTGACCATACTGCAGGTACTCTTACTGCTTCAAGTGCAATTGTTGTAGATGCAAATAGTAAGATTGATGTATTAAATGTAGATAATATTACTCTTGACGGTAATGCAATTACATCTACTGATACGAATGGAAATCTTACTCTTACTCCAAACGGTACTGGCGATCTTGTACTTGACGGGCTAAACTGGCCTCAAGCTGACGGAACTAGTGGACAGTATCTAAAAACGAATGGCTCAGGTCAGCTTTCTTGGGATACCGTAAGTACTTCATTTACTCTTTCTGATGGTACAAATACAGATACTTTTAATACTGGAGGTACTCTTACTTTTACTGCTGGTACAGGTATTACAACAACTGTAAGTAATGATACTGTAACAATTTCTGCCAGCCAGCTCTCTACAGATGTAACTCTTGCTGGCTCTTATGACTATTTAACTCTTAGTGGTCAACAAATTACTCTTAATCAGATTGATCTCACTACTGATGTAACGGGTGCTCTACCAAATGCAAATCTTGCAAATTCTGCAGTAACAATTGGTAGCACTTCCGTTTCTTTGGGAGCAACTGCTACTACTTTTGACGGACTAAATACTTTACATGGTATTGACGGTTCTGGCACGGATGTTGCGGGTACTTCTCTTACTATTAAAGCGGGCGCGGGTACTGGTACAGGTGCTGGCGGTTCAATTATTTTCCAAGTTGCAGATGGTGGAAGCACAGGCTCAACTGTAAACAGCTTCACCAATGCAATGACAATCGCAGACGATGGTACAATTACTATCGCCGGTAACCTTACTGTAAATGGTACAACAACTAGTGTTAACTCAAATACTGTTAGCATTGGTGACAATATTATTGTTCTCAACTCAGATGAAACAGGAAGTCCTACGCAAAATGCGGGTATCGAAGTTGAGAGAGGCACAGCAACAAATGTTGCACTGCGCTGGAATGAAACAACAGACCTCTGGCAGTTAACTCCTGACGGTAGTACATACTCCGACATTTTGACTGACGGAAACTTTGAGACTCAAGTTCCAACAATCGACGGCGGAACATTTTAATTAAGTAAAATACCTCGCGTATATACGCAATTTAAAGAGGAAGCCAAATGGCACAGACGATTAAACTCAAACGCTCGGCAACGTCGGGTGCAGCTCCTGGTACTTCAGATTTAGCACTTGGCGAAGTCGCAATTAACACTTATGATGGCAAAATGTACATCAAGAAAAATGTTAGTGGCGACGAATCAATTGTTGAAGTTGGTTCAGGTACAACAGTTTTTCAGTATGCCGACGCGGGTATGGTTGAGTATGAGTATACTGCAACCGCAAATCAAACTACTTTTTCAGGTGCTGATGAAAATAGTGCTACTCTTTCATATACTGCAAATTCAGTTCTTGTCTTTCTAAATGGTGTTTTACTTGATGACGGTGTAGACTATACAGCTACAAATGGAACTTCTGTAGTTTTTACAGTAGGTGCTGCCGCAAATGACATTATAAGAATTATATCAATTTCTTCTACTGCTTCTGTTCACAATCCTACCAAACTTGATGCGATAACTACTGTAAATGGCCAAGCAGCCTATACAATGAATGTAAATGGTGCTGGATATACGCCTTCGCATCAAAATGCTCTTATTGTTTCTGTAAACGGTATAACCCAGGAGCCGGGGGACTCCTTTACAATTTCTGGTACTACAATTACATTTAGTCCTGCACTTGTAACGGGCGATGTAATTGACTATATTATAGATATGGGTCGTAAAATGTTCATTCCTTCTTGGAATGGAGATTTAGAAATTGCAGGCAATATAATAATGTCTGATTGGCCTGAGTCAAGTTATGAACTAAAAGGAGATATAGACGGAGGAATCAGATTTACCATACAAGCTGGTGAAGCTTTAAGTAAGGGTGACATTGTTTATATTAGTGGTGCAGCGGGTGATAATACTATAGTAAGAAAAGCTCAGGCAAATAGTGCTTCTACTATGCCTGCTTTTGGGCTCGTACTAGCAAGTATTGCAAATGGCGGTTCAGGACAAGTTGTAACTTTTGGTAATTTATATGGCTCTGGCGCGGCCCCCTTAGATACAAGCACTTGCAGTGTGGGAGATGCTCTATATGTAAGTGCTACAACTGCAGGGGCTTTTACAAAAACTGCCCCAACTGGAGAAAGTAACTTAATTCAAAATATTGGTAAAGTTGTAAGAAGTGATGGTAATAATGGAGTTATTAAAGTAGGGGGTGCGGGCAGAACGAATGCTACGCCCAATCTCGATGACGGCGATATTTTTATTGGAAATTCTTCAAATCAAGCAGTCACTAGCTCTCTTACCACGGAAGTTACGAATGCTGGATTCGCAACCGTAGACGATGCAACGGCTTTGGCAATCGCTTTAGGATAAAATTATGGCAAATACTTTTAAAAATGCTTTTTCAGCAAATATAAGCAACAGTTCTTATGCTGATGTCTACACAGTGCCTTCTTCAACTACGACTGTGATATTGGGTTTGAATATATGTAATAAAACAGCGAGCGCTGTAACGGCAAAAGTTCAACTTCAAGATACATCAGCATCTTCCGCAACTTTTCAAATTATTGAAGATGTTTCAATTCCTGGAAATACTTCTCTTGAAGTAATGTCTGGACAAAAATATATTCTAGAAGCAACGGACGTTTTACGAGTACAAGCAGGCACTGGGTCTGCTCTTGATGTTACTCTCGGCGTAATGGAGATAACATAATGCCCTTTATTGGAGTACAACCAATTGCAAGTGCAACTACTGCAACTTCTCTTGATGGAGTAACATCAAGCGCGGCTGAATTAAATATTCTTGACGGAGTAACATCAAGCGCGGCTGAATTAAATATTCTTGACGGAGTAACATCAAGCGCGGCTGAATTAAATATTCTTGACGGAGTAACATCAAGCGCGGCTGAATTAAACCTGTTGGATGGCGTTACAGCTACCACAGCAGAACTCAACTACACAGACGGCGTTACGTCAAACATCCAGACACAGTTGGATTCCAAGGTAGGCGCTAACTACACAGGCGACGTAGACATCGCAGGCGAACTGCTGGTTGATAGTTACAACGAGACTTTTAAAAAGGTTTCTAGTGTTAGTACTGTTATATTTGCTCTTTCTACTGGTTCTTACGATTCAAAAAGTTTTAGTGTTACATCACAAGCAAGTACGCCTAGAGGAATTGCTTTTAAATCAAACGGCACTAAAATGTACGTCGTAGGAACCGTTAGCGATACTGTTTTTCAATACTCACTTAGCACTGCTTGGGATGTTTCAACGGCTTCTTATGATTCAGTAAGTTTAAACGTAAGCTCTCAGGACATAACTCCAACAGACTTAATTTTTTCTGCTGATGGAACAAAAATGTATATTTGTGGAGATGCAAATAATTCAATTTTTCAATACACATTAAGCACTGCTTGGGATTTATCAACCGCTTCTTATGCGAGTATTAGTTTTTCTACAACTTCTCAAGTAGTTCAACCAGAAGGCATTGCTTTTAAATCTGACGGCACAGTAATGTTTATTGCTGATGCGACAACTAATACTGTTTATCAATATACACTAAGCACAGCTTGGGATGTAAGCTCTGCATCTTACGCCTCAAAAAGTTTTAGCGTTGCTTCTCAAGAAACCAATACCGTTACAGGAATGGATGTTACGTCTGATGGGACTAAAATGTGTATTATTGGTTTTGGTTTAGATACTATTTTTGAATATGACTTAAGCACTGCTTGGGATGTTTCAACGGCTTCTTATAATTCAGTAAGTTTAAGCGTAACGGCCCAAGAAGCCGCTCCTTATGGTTTACGAATTGGAAACGATGAAAAAGTATATATTATTGGAAATGCAAACGACACCGTTTACCAATATACAGCATCTACAACAACCTACATCACAACTTTTGACTGCGAAAACGCTAACGTCTTTGAAACCGAACTAGACGTAAATACCACTGTAGTCTTTAGCAACCCGCCAGCTAGTGGGACGCCTGCTGCTACCAATTACGACATTGCTAATGCGTCTTATGATTCTAAAGAAGCTAGTACGGCCAGCCAAGAAATTGTCCCAACAGACTTATTTTTAAAGCCTGATGGAACAATACTTTATGTTATTGGAACAAATAACGACACAGTGTATCAATATACATTAAGCGTTGCTAATGACATTTCAACTGCATTGTATGCTTCAAAATCATTTGGTGTTTCAACGCAAGACGGAACACCTCAAGGTTTATATTTTAAATCTGACGGAACCAAAATGTATGTTGTTGGTGCAACAAGTGACACGGTTTACCAGTACAGTCTTAGCACTGCGTGGGATGTAAGCACTGCATCTTATGACTCTAAAAATGCTTACATAGCAAGCCAAGAAACTAATCCGCACGGTCTTGAGTTCAAGCCAGACGGTACGGCAATGTACGTTATCGGATTTACAAACGACACGGTTTACCAGTATACGTTAAGCACTGCGTGGGATGTTTCAACTGCTTCTTATGCTTCTAAAAGTTTTAATGCTGGCACTGAAATGACTTCTCCATCTGGTATGCGTTTTAATTCTGACGGAACTAAAATGTTTATTTTAGATTCTGGAAATTTTAGAAATTTAGCCCAATATTCTTTATCAACTGCTTATGATGTTAGTACTGCGTCTTACGATTCTGTTGCATACGACACAGATTCAGAAAATACAGCAGGAACCTCTCAAGAAGGTTTACATTTTAGCTCTGACGGAACTAAGTTTTTTACCGTAGATAGAGATGTAGACAAGGTATATCAATACTCCGCAAGTTTATTATCCCTCAATGACAGCACAGCCTACGCAATGTCACTCAAGGTTGTCCAAGACTCTGGAGCCTCTGGGTACACTGTAACGTGGCCTACATCTGTTGATTGGCCTGCGGCTACAGCGCCTACTCTGACAGCTACAGCTTCTGCTGTGGATCAATTCGTGTTCTACACCTACGACGGTGGAACAACTTGGTACGGGTTTACTGCGGGGCAAGCACTAGGATGAGTGTAGGTAAGTTTTTACAACAAGCCGCCGCTGGTAACGCTGGCGGTGCTGGTGCTACTTACGTTGACGATGTGTTTTCTTGTTTTGTATATCAAGGAAATAACAGTACAAATCAGATTGTAAACGGGATTGATCTTGCTGGTGAGGGTGGTTTGGTTTGGCAAAAAGCCAGATCCACCTATGCCGCTGACCATTTGTTGACGGATAGCGTTAGAGGTCGAACGAAAATTTTAAAATCTAATTCTCTTGCAGCGGAGGTTACTGCAAACGATACTCACATAGCATCTTTTAATAGTGACGGCTTTACGCTTGGTACTGGCTACGCCGCTTATTCAAATTTTAGCGGAATCACTGACGGCATTATGTCTTGGACATTCCGCAAGCACCCGGGGTTTTTTGATATTGTAACGTATACGGGTACTGGAAGCACCCAAACGATTAGTCATAATCTTGGCGCTACTGTTGGAACTTTAATAATTAAGCGAACTAGCGGCAATGGAAACTGGAGTACGTTTGCCAGAACAGGGGGAAACGCTGGCTCAACTTTATATGCTTATTTTAATTCTTCTGCTGCATTAAATTCAAATGCCGCCGCTGTCGCTTCAGGCGTAGGCGCAGAAGGGCTTGGTTACATTACTACGACCGGATTTAAACCACATGAATTAAGCGGGTCAGGTGCAGTAGGAAACGTAGATAACATAAATGATTCCGGCGCAACCTACGTAGCCTACCTATTCGCCCACGACGCCCAAGACTTTGGCACAGACTCCGACAAGTCAATTATTAAGTGTGGGTCTTGGACTTCCGCAGGAAACGCTGGGCCTGTTGAGGTGAACCTTGGTTGGGAGCCTCAATTTATTTTGTGGAAAAGGTCGGATGCCTCTGTTGATTGGATTATTTCAGACAATATACGAGGAATGACTGCTGACGGATCAGCCGCTCAATTATACCCTAATCGAGACCAAGTTGAAGGCACATCGTCTATAGGGGTTGCTCCTACAGCTACAGGATTTAAAGGGTATTACGGAGTTGGCTCTAATATCGTAGGGGCTAATCTTATCTACATAGCCATCCGCAAACCTCACAAGCCAGCAGAAGAGTTTGCGGCTACTGATTTGTTTAAGGTAGCACCAAGGTCAAATACAGCTAGCGCAGATTATGCTTTTGTTTCTAATTTTCCTGTAGACATGGGAATGGCAAGAAATGTTCTAGCTAGCACAGAAATGCAACTTGGCTCAAGGATGACAGGAGACAAGTACTTACAAACCCCGCTAACTAACGCTGAAGCTACTGTAAACAGTTGGGGTGGTTGGGATAGCATGAACTCTGTCAGTCTTGGCTTTAGCAAAAGCGCTGAGTCACCTGTTCAAAAATACGCATGGATGTTCCGCAGAGCGCCGGGGTTTTTTGATGTTGTGGCTTATACGGGAAATGGTGTTAACGGCAGGGCCATCCCGCACAACTTAGGCGTAATCCCTGAAATGATAATCGCCAAGAACCGTAACACTAATGAAAACTGGCCTGTGTACCATTCAAGCAATACGTCAAAGTATTGGTTTCTTAATTCAAATTCCGCTGGAGGTGCTAACAATAGATGGGGTACGCACACTGAAACTGATTTTCTTGTTGGGAATCATGGGGATATAAACGGCAACTCCTCTAATAAGTACATAGCCTACCTATTCGCAACAGTCTCCGGAATATCAAAGGTTGGAAGCTATAGCGGCACAGGAGCTACGCAGACTATAAACTGTGGATTTAGCAGTGGTGCTAGGTTTGTTCTAATTAAACGAACTGACTCTACAGGATCTTGGAGCTTATTTGATTCTGAAAGGGGAATTGTTGTTGGCAATGATCCAGTTCTTTATTTGCAAGTAACAAGCGCCCAAACAACTACTGTTGATTGGTTAGAGCCAGATAGTTCAGGCTTTAAAATTGTTACTTCACAAAATAACGTAAACGCCTCTGGCGGCACTTACCTATTTTTAGCAATCGCATAGGAGAATTAAATATGTCCGAATATCGCATCAGATCAACGGGGGAGGTCAAAACTCAAGGCCAAATCCGCAGCATGCACCCGAATGTTTCACTACCAAAAGTGTGGAACGCAAACGTCAACGAGACACTTGGGATTGACCCTGTACTGGCGTCACCTAAGCCTGACCCGTCTGGAGACTACAAAACTGTTGTACGCAATGGTGTAGAGCAGGACGCCAACGGTAACTGGGTATGGGCTTGGACAGAGAACGATACGTTCCAAGAGTACACAGACGACGAAGGCAATACTGTAACCGTACAGGCTCAAATAGACGCCAAAGTAGCTGCCGACAATGCTGCCCTAGAAGCCACAGAACGCTCTACAAGAGACGAACTACTAAAAGCTACAGATCATTTTGCACTTTCTGATGTAACAATGTCGGCAGAAATGACTACATATCGTCAAGCACTAAGAGATGTGCCTCAGCAGGCAGGGTTTCCAAACACTATAACCTGGCCTACAAAACCGGAGTAAAAAATGGCAAAATCAAATGCGCGTTTAGTTGCTGAGATAATTCGTACTGCAAGTACTGGGGCAGTATCTGCTTATACTGTTATAAATGATCCAGATGCAAGTTTTACACTAGAAGATACCTATACAATTGTTCCAAATAACTTTACTCCTACAGGAACTTGGCAGCTTTTTTCGGGCAATGAAAATGCAGTACTCCATGTTTCAGACCTTGACTCAGTAGCAAATGATTCAGGAGATAACGTAAAAGTAGATACAACTGTTTCCAATGATTTAGTATTTTATGAATACTTATATGTATCAACTGGAAAAACTCTTACTGTTCCAAGCGGAGAAGTTGTACAAGGGCACGGAGATACCAGCCCCGCGGCAGTAACAACAGGGGTTGGAGTAGCCGATGGGTTTAGATCAATACAACAATTAATGATGCTCGGAGTAATGTAACCATTATAAAAATAACACTTGACATAAAATGTGTACTTTGATATAATTTTACCATACTAAGTATATATCCTTCTGGAAAAGCCTTTAAAGAGACGACTATGGCGGAAATAATAAAAGAATTCGTAAATAAAACATTTACTTCTTCGGACATTATAAATAATAATGAAATTGTTTTATTTACAAATAATGATGCTACTCAAGCAATTGTAAAAGATATTATTGTTCAAAATAGTGATATTGCAAAAACAGACGCAAAATTCTATATTGGAGGTATCGAAGTTATGGATACCTTTGAAAGTGCATCAGGCTTATTATTTATAGATAAAGGGCAGTCTCTCTCTGTAAAACTAAATACTGCACTTACCGTTCCTAGTTATACAAAGTTGCATTTAGACTTCATAAACACAACAAGTTCTAGTGATAAAATTTATAAAAGATATGAAAAGGCTATTCCATCAGCGGGACAAACTTATGCACTAAAAGCTGGTATATTATCAAACAACCTGGTACAAGTCGCAGATTATAGCAGTGAGACCCCTCTTACAAGTATTATAGATACTTTTTACGGTGCATCAAGTTATCATGGAAATGTCTATAGAAACAGCACCGGGAGTTGGTTCTATTATGGAATGAATACTAATGATTTTTCTACGAGCCAACTTAGAACTGCAGCAAATGCTGTTAGTAATGTTGATACTGGCAATTATACCGGACCCGCATTAGATAAAGCAGGTCAACGTATAATTTATCACCAAAACAGTAGTTCAAATGCGAGATATGCAGATGCTAGTGGTAGTACAGTTTCTAATACAACTTGGTCAAATAACTGGCCAAGTAACACTAGTACTTATGCTCACGGAGCTTATGCTGGGGACTTATATGTATATAGATATAGCGGCTTCGCACCAGTGGGAGGTTTTCTAAGTGGTCAGCCGCAGGATTACTATTTTGGAATGACTAATCATATGAATCCGGGCTCGAATTCTAATTATGTAATGGTTTACAATTCAACTGAAGAAGCTTATTATTCATTTTTATTTAATGGAGAAGCAGCAGTCGAAAGCACTAGCGGAACTCTTATAGAATACTTTACAAAAGCAGATATAGTTGCTGCACTAAATAGCGGCAATGGTCAAAGTGTTACTCAAACAGTTTTATTGAATAATGGCAATTTTTCTGCCTATCTTGGACTAGGGGATAGTGGAATTACTGCAACGAGTTGGCATGTACGACCTTTAGGGGGCCCATATTTAGGAGTTCCTATTAATTCTAGTACATATAAAGTTTATGCATGTGAAAATCAATCACTTAAATATACTGCAGATCTTACAGGAAATACAATATCTACTTCTAAGCCTGCCAAAGGCGAAACAATGTATGATGTATATAAAGCCCCTACAAGCTCATCTTTAGCAATTACTGACTACGATATTGAAACAACAATTCGTGCGGTTGGCATAGAGATGACGTAAGGAGATAATTATGTCAATGAGTTTAACTAAAAAATCTGTTGATGCCGTTGGGGCAACTTCCCCTAAAATATCTCCGAGTTCTGTTGTTGATATTGCTTACTATAATAGGCCTTCGTCTGACGGAAACTGGACAACTAAAACATTATATACTTGTCCGTCTACGGCTATATATGCAAAAATATACTTTAATTGGTCTGGACATAATAACAATACAAGCGACCCGGATAATAGGTACACACAGCTCATTAATACTACTACGACTGGTTATCAATACAATATAAAAGTGGGAAATGACGTAGTTGTTAGATCTCCAACTGAAGGAGGAACTCAGACATTAGCAATTAATAGACTTTTTCGATCAAGTGTTGCTCCTTATCAGTACCCTACGATTGAGGATAATGATGCTCTTATTACCTATGAGGGGACAGCACAACCCGGAATTATACTTAAAGGTAGTCGTCTTATATTAAACCCCGGAGAAAAGTTCCAGCTTCTTTCTGGAAATTCTGCAAATAGCTCATATGCTCATGTATTTGCACAGATTCATGTTTTTACATAATGGTATAAAATACCAAAAGATATAACACCTGGAGAAATAAATGTCAAAAATAATTGTAGATCAAATTCAGTCAAATGGAGGAGATGTACTAACGGTCCCAACTACGGATGCTACATTGGCTAATCAGCCTATAGTTGGTAGTACTTCAGGGGTTCTTACTTTTTCGCCGTTAGCACTTCCTTCCGCAGACGGAGACGCAAATAAACCAGTTACTACGGATGGGTCGGCCCACCTACAGTTTGGTGCTTTTGCACTTCCGACTACCGCGGGAACCGACGGACAAGTCTTAACAAGTACAGGTACTGCAGCGGCTTGGGAAGCTCTTCCTGAAAGTCAGCCCGGCCTTCCGACTGAAAGTTCTGATAATTTTATAGGTACAATGGTAACAACAAGTTCTAGAAATAATTCTTACAGTAGTGGAGGATGGAATAGCAGCGGTCCAAATAGCACATATCAGAATCAAAATGCATTTTCAAGTCATGCAGAAGAAACTTGGAATATGTTACTAGGTGATGGTACTCCCGATAGTACTACTGGCGCCGCAAAAACTTTTGTAAATAATGGAGGTTATGATCTTTATCGTTATTTTGAATTTGCTTACGGTGTAAGAGTAGGATATTATCTAAAAGATATTCAATATTACTCCAATTCCACTAGTTATTCTGGTACAACTTTTAGAGTTCTTCCAATTAGAAACACTAGTAATGCTTCCATTAATGTTGGTGTAAAGGCAATGGGATCTACCTATGGCGATAGTTACAATTCAACGGCAATGGGGTACTATACTCCTACATTTTCAAGTGGTACAAACTATGCAAATGCTACAGGAGGTGGTTGGACAGCTCTTGCTAGTTCGACAGGAAATAATACTAGTTATACCTACCCTTCCCAAACTGTTACTGTTCCTGCGGGAGTCACGGTTCTCGTGGTATTAATTAGCGGACATGGATATCAAACTACTTCTAGGTTTTCGGACACTAATCAATTTATTGACTTGGATACAACTTTTACTTCCTCTAGCGTTATATGCGATATTCGAATGCTTAATGCTTTATCGGTTGCTAGGGCGGGTGTAGGTACTAACACAGCGGCGAGCACAAGTACCGCATATCCTTACAGAGTTTATCAGCTTTGTGCAGCTTTATATGGAGATAGATAATGGCTTATATAAATTTTAATTCGGATGGTTATGCCATAGGTTTTTCAGCCTCTCCTACAGAGGGCTTTATAGAATCAAATTTTGATCACTTAAATCAATTTCGAGATTCTGATGGAAATATTCGAGAGCTTACAGCAGATGAAATAGTAGCAAAAGATAGACTTTTGTCTTCGGATGCAGTAAGTACTAGAATGAGAGATGGAAGAAATTTTAAACTACAGCAGTGTGACTGGGTCGTAACAAAAGCACTCGAGACCGGAACAGCAGTTGCTGCCGATTGGGTTACATATCGACAGGCTCTTCGTGATTTGCCAGATCATACAAATTGGCCTTTTCTAGAAGAGGCTGACTGGCCTACTTCACCTTAATAAAAAAGGGGCTATTCAGCCCCTTTTTCAATTGGTTCTGGCGTAACTTGTGGTTGCGCCTGTTGTTGAATCTTGTTAATAATTGCCATGCTATTTTTAGCAGGCAACTCTCCCAAAGCTGCTAGTATAGTATTTACTTCTTGCAAAGAGAGATCAAGATTTATATTTTCATTTGCCATAAAAACTCCTATTTAAATATATCTTGCCAATTGCCTGTTGTGCTCGCACGAGCATATTCAGTAGCACGATTCTCAAAAAAGTTAGTGTGCTCTACACCATTCAACATATAGTCAAGCCAAGGTAGAGGATTTTTGTCGCTGCTAAAGATTTTCTTCATTCCCAGACCAAGAAGTCGACGATCCGCAATATATCGAATATACTCTTTTACTTCTTCTGCTGTTAGATCCGGTACTTCTGCACCTTCGAAACAAAGATCAATAAAAGCATCTTCGAGCTCTACTGTTCGCTCTGCAGCACAGTAAATTTCATATTTTAAATCATCATTCCATAGCTCTGGATTCTCCTTAATAAAAGTTCGGAACAACTGGCTCATGCCTTCAACATGAAGAGTTTCATCACGAATACTCCATGTTACAATCTGTCCCATGCCTTTCATCAAGTTATGTCTTGGAAAGTTGAGTAGAATCGCAAAACTACTAAACAGTTGCACTCCTTCTGTAAATCCAGAGTAAATCGCCATAGTTTTTGCGATATTCATTGGAGTATCCATTCCAAAATTGGACAGATGCTCATGCTTATCCATCATTGCTTTATGTTCAAAAAACTTTTGGTACTCGTCATCCCCAAAGCCAAGAGTTTCTAGCAAGAGTGAATAAGCTTCTTGATGCACTGCTTCCATTGCTGCAAAAGCAGACAACATCATTCTTACTTCAGGTTGCTTAAATGTTGGAAGATAGTGTTTAGCATATCCACAACAAACATCTACATCAGCCTGTGTAAAGAATCTAAAAATCTGATTGATAAGTCGACGATTCTCAGGAGTCAACTTATCTCGGTAATCTCGAAGATCATCAGCAAGATTTACTTCGTCAGGAAGCCAATGCATATGCTGCTGAGTCTTATAGTGTTCATAAGCCCAAGGATAATTAAAAGGCTTATAATATTCTCTTTCTGTCAATAAATTCATTCAACGCTCTCTAAGACTTCTTTCAAGTCGCTATATCCCCCAATCCAAGTATCTCCAATAAGTATTTGAGGTACTGTTTTAACTCTAGGGAACAATTCCGTAAATTTTATCATATCATGGCTTGCTTCGATACTCTCTACCTCAAGCCCTTTACTTTTTGCTAGCTCTTCTGCCAAATGGCAAAAATGACAATCTTCTGTGCCCCATATTGTTATCTTATCCTTCACAAGCAAGGCACCCCTCTTCATCCATGCTTTCAAAGATATACTGTCGAAGAGCTTCGTCAGATACATTTTCAGCACGCTTATATGCTTCACTTCGTAAATAATACAAAGTTTTCACTTTCTTTTTCCATGCCATCATGTGAACAGCGTGAAGTTCCTGCTTTGATACGTTTGCAGGAAAAAACACATTTAGAGACTGACTTTGGCAGATATGTTCTTGTCGATCGGCTGCAAGATCAATAACCCATCTTTGGTCAATTTCAACTGCGGTTTTGAAGACGTCTTTAGTAACTTCGTCCAAAAAGTCAAGATGCTGAACTGAGCCATTGTTTGTAATGATGCTTTTCCATACTTCATCGTTATCTTCTCCTATTTCTTGAAGAATATGTTCCAGGTACTCATTCTTTTGTAAGCTTGAGCCTGACTTAGTCTTCTGAGTAAATGCGTTAGCCCTATAAGGCTCAATACTGGGACTAGTGTTACCACATATAATAGAACTACTAGCATTAGGAGCAACAGCCAGCAAATGAACATTACGAACTCCATAACCTTTTGCATCAGGAGCTTCCCCGCGTTCTTCAGCGAGTTTACGAGTTGCATTGAGTGCCTCCGATTTTATATGGCGAAACATTCTCATGTTTGCGCTCTTTGCCATAACTCCTTCAAAAGGCAAATGATGTCTCTGTAAATATGCATGAAAGCCCATTGCGCCAAGACCAATACTTCTTTCTTGCATTGCACTATATGCCGCTCTCCAAAGCTCACGGGGAGCATTATCAATAAAGTGTGTAAGTACATTGTCAAGCATTGCAATTAGATCAGGAATAAAATTTGGGTCGTGTTGCCACTCATCAAATTCTTCCAAGTTTACACTTGATAGACAACATACTGCTGTACGCTCTTCATCCGTTGCAAGAGTAATCTCACTGCAAAGATTGGAGTGATGTACTTGCAGTCCTAGATCCTTCTGGCACTCTGGTAAAGCTTTCTGGACGGTATCCTTAAACATAATATAAGGCTCGCCAGTTTCAACACGATTTTGAATAAGTTTTACCCAAAGTGTTTTTGCAGAAACGGTCTTTGTAACTCTACCAGAATGAGGATCAATCAAGTCCCAGGAGTCATCAAATCCTTCCTCTCTCGTAGCTCCTTCTATAAGATGCATAAACTCATCTGGAATAATTATTCCATGATGCAGATTTACAGACTTACGATTTACGTCTCCACCAGTAGGCTTACGAACATCCAAAAACTCTTCTACTTCTGGGTGAGAAATATCAAGATATGCAGCATAGCTACCTCGACGAGTCACACCTTGAGAGAAAGCAAGCATTTCTGCATCAACAACTTTCATAAAAGGAATTACACCCGTACTTTCGGAGCCATTGCTCGTTCTTGAGCCTACACTCCGAACCCCGTTCCAGCAACCGCCAATACCACCCCCGACACTACTAAGAAAAGCATTTTCCGTATAGTGGTTTGTAAGACCCTCGCGACTATCCTCGACAAAGTTAAGAAAGCAGCTAATAGGAAGCCCGCGAGTAGTACCTCCATTAGAAAGTACAGGAGTACTGAACATAAACCAGAGTTTACTAGCATAGTCATATAATCGTTGTGCATGTTCTTCGTCATTTGCAAAAGCTTTTGCTGCTCGCGCAAATGCGTCTTGAGGAGATATTTCTCCATCAATTAAATATCGATCCTGAAGAGTTTTCTTACTAAACTCTGATAGATACCTATCTCGTCGATAATCTACTACTACATTAAACGACACTTAACATTCTCCCTTGAATATCTGATATATTATCAGCTCCGATTGCATCATCGCAATATGTAATTAAATCCATTAACTCATAGTTTTGTAAAATTTGCTCTGCATTTTCGTTTAATGCTTGAATAAATTTATATCTACTTTCAATTGGAGTTGCATCATAGATATTCATTGCATCTCCATATTCATCTATAAGCTGTACTGCTCGTTTAGGGCCAATACCAGGAATTCCTGGCACATTGTCTCCTTTATCGCCCGTAAGACACTTGAGTGAAATGTATTGATCGGGAGAGCATTCGTAATGGTCACTCCAAGTCTCTAGCGTGACTTCCTTCCTCGTCACATAAGAGAATCTACCTACATTTTCTTGAATCAAAAGATCCCAGTCGCGGTCGCTTGAAATAAGCCATATGTATTCTAAGCCATACCTCTCTCTATCTTTCACTAGATGTGCTGCAATATCATCTGCTTCTACACCCTTATATCGAAGAACTGTATATCCAGCTTCTTCTAATACTTCTAATGATGCTTCAAACTCTTCAAAAAACTCTTCAAATGCGATTCGTTCTTCTTCGGTTTGTTCTGCAAACTTCTCTTTTCGATTCTGCTTATAGTCAGGATTTATTTCTTTTCTATAGGTAGAGGAACCCCAATCTGCCGCAATAATTAATCTTTTACAATCATATGATTTTGCAAGACTTTCAACTGTGCGTTGGTAGTCATAACGAAAGTCTGTACGGCCTTGATGCTTCCATCGAAAAGCTAAGTTCAGTGCATCTACAATCAGAGTGGTTTTATCACTCGGATTTACTACTTTATCACTGAAACTGAATGCCATTCTTTAAAAACTCCACTGTTTCCTTTTCGAGCCAATCTTCTGCGAGAAGAACAAAACA
>Ga0222718_10000458_pt1 | contig 41716 bp, 38 predicted proteins | sample C33_27DmetaG_FD_165045 | JGI IMG/M metagenome (GOLD analysis project Ga0222718, IMG submission 165045) | Estuarine water microbial communities from San Francisco Bay, California, United States - C33_27D | ecosystem: Environmental > Aquatic > Marine > Unclassified | place: USA: California...
CGCGATCGTGCCGGTGGTTCCTCCGGCACCGCCGGCGGGCATGGTGCTAATCCCTGCGGGGGATTTCGTGATGGGGGACAGCAGTGGTGATGGACTAAGCAATGCCGATCCAGTCGGCACGACGGTTTCAGCCTTTTACATGGACGCGACCGAGGTGACGCTGAGCCAGTGGCAGGTGGTGCAGCAGTGGGCCACGCTGGTGGGTGGCTACACGGCACTTGCGGTGGGCAGCGAACCACCCGGTGCAGACGGTGAACTGGTATGACTGCGTAAAGTGGTGCAACGCGCGCAGCGAGCAGGCGGGCCTGACGCCGGTGTATTACACGGACGATGCGCAGACGTCCGTGTATCGGACGGGGACCGTGAGCGTGACCAACGCGCAGGTGAAGTGGACTGCAAACGGCTATCGCCTGCCGACGGAAGCGGAGTGGGAGAAGGCAGCGCGGGGCGGATTGAGCGGGAAACGGTTTCCGTGGGGCAATGCCATTTCGCAATACTTGGCGAACTATAGCGGCTCAATTGGCAGTTACGATTTAGGGCCGAATGGCTACAATCCGATTGGCGCTGTGGGAGGCACGTCACCAGCGACGAGTCCGGTGGGATCGTTTGCGGCGAACGGTTATGGGCTCTATGATATGGTGGGGAATAATACCGAGTGGTGCTGGGATTGGTATCGCACGCCATATGCGGGAGGGACCGATCCCCATGGTGCTGCAACGGGCTCCAACCGCGTGCTGCGCGGCGGCAACTGGCGCGGCTTTGCCGACGTCGCGCGCTGTGCCGGCCGCGGCCGCGTCAACCCGGGCTACGCCTTCAGCTACGTCGGCTTCCGGGCTGTTCTGGCCCCAGGTCAGTGAGCTGAACGGCAGAGCGGAGCAGTCGGGGCGCAGCGAGGGACGAGCGGAGACTGACAGTGGAGCGGTATACTGAATGAAACTTCCCGAGCTAATAGAGAGAAAGCCTGGGCAGCGGACGAACAATCTAACACCAAATTAAGCCAAGCAACAACATGAGCGATCTCTATCAATTTCCAAAGGCCGTCTGGGCTATTCACTCTCTGCTGCTTCTAGCATTCGCAGCTACCGCTCACGCCGACCTGCGCACCAGCACAGACTTCACAGTCGCTGCGGACACCACGGATGCAGGAGGCCAGCGCACCAGCAGTAGCGCCTACACCAACCACGGCAGCATCGGTGGCGTCGCGGGGATCTCCACCGTGGCCTCCCCTGCCGCGACTGCGAAACACGGCTACATCGGTCAGCTTTACGAGGTGACTGGATTGCAGATCAGCGCGTCACCAACGACTGTGAACGAAGGGGCGATACGCCAGCTCAACGCAGCGCAGTTACTTGACGACGATACCATCATCAATCTGGGGCCAGAAACCGTCACCTGGAATGTCATGGCTGGCCCATTCACAGGAATCACCACCGGTGGTCTCGCGACGGCGGGACAGGTCCATGAAGACACGGTAGCGACCGCACAGGGAAGCTTCGCCGGTGCCATTGGCCAACTGGATCTGACGGTAAACAATATCACCGACGACGATTTCGGTAGTTACGCGGGAGACGGCCTCCCAGATGACTGGCAGGTGCAATACTTTGGAGAAGACAATGCCGACGCTGGTCCTAACGTCGATGCTGATGGAGACGGTGATAGTAACCTTTACGAGTATCAGGCTCGTCTTCTTCCGAACGACCCAACAAGCTTTCTGGACATAACCCTGACACCAGATCCCGCTGAAGGAGAAGTGAAACTAACGCTCTTTCCTGGGAAAGCAGGTGTGAGTTATGCCGTGAGCTACAAGGACTCGCTTCTTAATGCTGATTGGATTCCACTGACCACTATTGTTGGATCAGACGGCATGCTAGAGTATGCCGACATCGGTGCTTCGGGGCTAAGAAAGTTTTACATCGTGACACCTACGCGAACACCTTGAGATCGCTGAGGTGGATCACCTCGTTCCCGTGCCCACAGCCGCACGGTTTGAGAACTGGCAATGTGCAGAATGTCGCCCCCGCACGCTCCGAAGAAGACGACGAGGCATTCATTGCGCAGTTCAAAAAGGTCAGGAACAAGATGGAGCCTCCCAGCCAGGATTTGCTCGGAGGTAGCGCCGTCAACACCGATGCCGATTGAGATGGCCAGGATCGGGTTCATGGACTTGTCGTGGTGATTCTGTTAAAACTGCTATTTCCTGGTGCCACGTTGGTGCTATTTATTAGCTAGAATTGCCGCGCAACAGGTAGAATTGGAGAAAAACGTAAGCTTAACGCCAGGATCTTCTAAACCCTTAACATACAGCGACATGCTGCATTTAAAGTGGCATGCCCAGAAGGACTCGAACCTTCGACCTACGGATTAGAAGTCCGTTGCTCTATCCAGCTGAGCTATGGGCACACGGTCGTGGGAGACTAGACACTATCTGAGAGAAAAACAAGAAACCATCTACTCGTCAGCGCTCCTCAACAGCATCAAATGGCGCGATTTGGAAGTACGCCAACCCATATGGCTATGCCAAGGCCAGCATTGTTGGTAAATAGGCCTTGCCGTTAGCAGAAACCCTTGGTTGAGCTCGACGATTCTGGCCCCACGGTGATGCCTGTGGATGCGCGGGCCGTGGTGCTCGTTCTAGACCAACTGTGTGAGCCATGAAGAAGACGAAGATCAGTAGATTCCTCAGTTTGGTGCTGAAACATCGGCCTGAAACGATCGAACTAACACTCGATTCGGAAGGGTGGGTGGACGTCGGCACTTTGCTGAGGCAGCTCAAAGCCCACGGAAAACCGGTTTCGCTGGAACGATTGTACGAAGTCGTGGAGGCCAATGACAAGAAGCGATTCGAGTTCGACGTAAAGGGAACTCGGATTCGCGCGTGTCGGGGAAATTCGTTGGAGATCGATCTGAGATTGGAACAAATGGCGCCGCCTTCTGTACTCTGGCATGGCACGGCCTCACACTTTGTTCCTAACATCCGCAAAGAAGGGCTCACGCCACAGTCACGCCAACATGTCCATTTGTCTGCGGATCCAGCAATCGCCGCCAAGGCAGGCGCACGGCATGGCAATCCGGTCGTTATTGAGGTCTATGCCAGGGGAATGGCAGAAGCAGAAGAAGGTTATCTATTCTATCGGTCAGCAAACGGAGTTTGGCTGACAGCCGAGGTGCCCATGAATTACATGGAGGTGTAAGCCCGCGTCACCAGAGATCATGAAACTTATTTCAACTATTTCCTGTCCGCACTCTTCAAAGGATGCTCCTTAAGGAGTTCTTCAGGCTTGTAGAAAGAACCGGGACCACGGCTTGCCGTGGCCTCACGAACTGACCTGACTGTGGCTGGCTGAACCGCTGGAGCCTCGTGCCCCCAAGCATTGCGAACGTAGGTGAGAACGCCGGCAACTTCCTCGTCATTGAGTAACGCACCAAAGGCCGTCATGGGTGGCACCCCTTTCTCGGGATCGTAGGTTTTGCCCAAGAGATCGAGTTTTCCCCAAAGGCCATGCAAGGTGAGCTTGATGAGACGTTGCTCGTCGCCCGTGACCCAGGGGCTCTTCACAAGTGGCGGGTAAATGTTAGGTATAGCACCGATACCATCCGTTCCATGACACGTGACACAATGCGCATCACGATGAAACACTTCCTCACCAGTCAGCCAAAGCTTCTTGTCGGCATCGGCCATGAATGCAGGAAGCTTCGGGCGCTCGGGTTTCTTCGATCTCAACTTGAGTTGTCCCGCAATGAGCTGCTGGGCCATGACGTTATCCGAAACATCGACACCTTCGCTGTGCTTCTTAAGGGTAAGATAGGCCGCCTCGATGGATGGTCCCATCCAAGCGTCGAATGGCTGGCGGATGGCTTCAAAGAGGATCTTGGCACCTGCCGGATTGTCTAACCAAGTAGCCGCTACCAAGGCCTCAAGGCGGACACGCGCATGAGAATCAGCGGCAGCGTTGAGGAAACGAGTATTGCTGCCGTCGATGAGATGCTCTGCATGCCTGAGGACACGAACAGCTGCAGCACGCACAGCGTGACGCGAGTCGCCAAGAGCCTGATCCAGCAAGGCAACATCGACCTGACCCTGGGCCCACGTGACCCAAAGCGCCTCAAGAAGATGCCTTCCATAGTTAGCATCACTCTGGTCGAGCTTCGCCGCCCATTCTTTCACCGCAGGAAGCACTTCTGAGGCCGGGTGCCCGCGCAATTCCCGACGAGTACGGTAGCGTGCCCGGTACTCATGCAGCTTCAGATTCTCTAGCAACTCAGCAATCGGCTCGCCATCAATGACCGGTGGCTCAACCAGTGGACGCGAAGGGTAGGTCACGCGATAAATCCGCCCATACTGAGAATTGCGATTGGGATCGCGAGCCGAGTGTTGCATGTGCCCAATGAGCGCATTGTGCCAATCGACGATGTAAAGAGAACCATCAGGCGCAAATTCCAGGTCCGCGGGTCGATAGTTGCCGTCATCCGAAACAACGAGATCGTGACGATGCTTGCCGGTGAACCCCGAGCCTTCCTCACCGATCGAGTGCTGCTTTGTCCCAAGAAACCCAATCGTATTGTTGAGGAGGTAGTCTCCTTGCACCGCGTCCGGGAAGTGACGACTACTAACAAATTCCCCACCAGAAGTCGGGCGCACCTTGTGTGTCGTAAACTGAGCCGTCTTCCCAATCTCATAGCCGTGAGGAACATTGGCACCCAGCGCTAGGAGCCACCAATTGGCTCCGCCCGAGGCATCGCCTATGAAGTCCTGGCCATAGTCATCGAAGGTCACTGCCCACGGGTTGCTATAGTCCGACTGTGAGTGCCTGGTGAGACGCCAGCTATGCGGATCGAAGCGCCAAAGGCCACCATCAGTCATTCTCTGAGGCCCGTAAGGCGTCTCCACTTGAGAGTGGAGAAACCTTCCCTCACAAAGATAAAACGCACCAGAGGCATCGGCAGAATAAGAAGAAATGGCGTGGTGCGTGTCATGGGAATCGAAACCATCCACAATGCGGATTCGCTCGTCTGCCACATCATCTCCATTCGAATCCTTCAATAACACAAGATACGGCTCCTGACTGACATAAACGCCCTCAGGGGCAAGCTCAAAACCGATGGGCACGTGGAGACCGTCCGCAAAGACCGTTTGCTTGTCTGCCTTGTGATCACCATCGGTGTCTTCAAAAATGAGGATTTTGTCGTTTGGACGATCAGCTCCGGGTTTGTAATGTGGGTAGCTTGGCACTGTCGTAATCCACAGACGCCCTTTGCCATCGAAGCTCATCTGCGCCGGGTTCTGCAAATCCGGGAACTGCTCTTCCGAGGCAAAGAGCTCAATCTGATAGCCTTCTGGTAACTTGAAATGCGACTTCGCATTCTCCGTATCCAGATAACTAATCGGACGGTTATAGTTCGTCGTCACGGGTGAAAGCGGACGCGTTTGGGAATCATCCACACTAAGATCCTCAGCTTTAGCCAGTGCCCATATACGTCGGTCACGCACCTCACCCATTTGCCGAATCTTCTCGATCTCCTCTGGATAATTGTAATTCCCATAGGGTGCCCACCGCTGACCCCAAACATGCACGCCGTTGAGCATGCGATAGTCATTATGCCAGAGCCAATTACGATCGACAATGGCCTGTTGCAGCTTCGCAAGTCCCCCTTTCCCAGGCTTGCCCGTGCCAACCAGCGCCTCAACGAGCAAAGGAGCCAGCTTGGCCATGCCCGTCTCATTCAAGTGACAGCCGTTTAGGGTCAGCTTCGAGTCTCCAGAAAACCATGGTCTTGTTAGATTAAACAAATCGAGTCCACCAACCTTCTTTGTCGTCGCCACGTCGAGTATCGCTTTTGAGTAAATTGCCAGATTCTCATTCTCAGCGTTCCCGGCTGGTAAATCATAATCCTTCGAGCGATTCTCAAACGCAATCGGCGTGGCCAAGATCAACCGAGGCGCGCCCTGGCCGTTGTAAGAGCGTGATCGCGTATGATCGACAAAGGCGCTAAGCTCAGCCTTGAAATTATCCAAGCCTTCAGGCCCATCGAACGACTCATTGAATCCAAAAAACGCGACGATGGTGCTCGCCTTCAGCTGAACAAGCCATTCATCGGGATAAGGATAATGACCGATTCCATGATGGGTCTGTTTGTCAGGATGGAATTTCTCCGCCCCGGGAAAAGCCCACTGCGTCTTTCGCGCGGGATGAGCACGGAAACCCGGCGTGTCCGCCGGATGACACATGTTACGGAAGAAGAGCTCTTGCTCTGGGTATCGACGATGCAATTCGGCTTCCAAGAAGCCGTGGTGAATGAAACGCTCGCCCAAACTGTTGCCAATGAGCACGATGCGTTCGCCTTTCAACGGTGTGAACGGCAATGTCACAGCAGACGGCTGCCCCTCAAAGAGCGTCGGCTGATCGTAAGTCGGTCGCGCTGGCTTCTCAGGCGTCTTGCCCTGGCTGTGGGCAGGAACCAGAAGGGCTAAGCCTAGGAGGACGTGCGTAAGCGTAGGTTTCATAGTGGCCAAAAGCCATAGCAGCGGCAGGCAACACCGCCATCAGATTTCCAGGAAAAGCCCGATAAATGCAATGGCTATCCACTCAACTTCTGGCTAGAAGCCGAATGATTTGGAAAGCCCTTACCAAAGCAACATCAAGGTAAGAACCATAATCCTCCTGCCACTGGCCGGGGCCATCCTGCTAGCACTTTCCTTGCCTAGCAGGTGACGCTCTCAACCAAGTTTTGAAATGAGCCCGTTCATGCAGAGGAATATGCCGAGGAGTTTCGCACATACGCCGGGAAAATTGGACCTGATTTAATTAAAAGCATCGATGCACTGAAAGTAGAACTCTTTCACAAGTCGAATGATTCAGAAGTATCGAGGGTATGGTTGGCTGCACTATCACCTCAAAAACTAGATCTACTTAACCACAACCAGCTGAACATCAGAATATTCATCCAATCGGACGAGCTCCGCCTACGCGTTGGTAAGAATCAGGTCAACGTTCCTCTGCCTTTCCCGATCCCAGAGGACGATGTTGCTCACTATAACTTAGGCGGAGCAGGTCAGCTCATTTCTCCGTCATCATTCCTCCTGATCAAACATCCCAGCGGCTCAATCACGGCAACGATGACGGAATCGTGAGATCGGAGGTTGATGGGGAACATTCACGCATTGCTGGCCGCCTTGACAAGAAATAAAGGTCATGGCCGCGGAATACTCACCCTGCAACAACATTGCACGCATGCCGTTATGATAGCCTTGAAATCTGGAACCATTGGTGGCTAGAGGTTCGGTTGCCCGAGCTTACTATCAATTTCCCATAAAACCCACAACTTAGCCGCGCAGTTGCTGACCTAACCAGCGCGCTTCCTTCTCAATGGCCTCACGCCCACGGTCCATCATGCCAGCGAAGTGGAAGAACCCGTGAATGACCCCATTGTAGCGCTCCAGCTCCACCCACACACCTGCCACCCTCAACTGCTCGGCGTAGGCTTCACCTTCATCTCGTAGAATATCATACTCGGCCGTGATAACCCGTGCTGGAGGGAGCCCCGACAAATCCAAGGTTTGGTTAGGCGACGCCAGCGGATGGGCACCATCAATGTCTCCAAGGTAACTTCGCCAGAAATACAACATCTCATCCTTACTCAGGCCGTGGTCGGTCTCGAAGGCCTCATACGATGCCGTGTCGCATCGCGCATCGATGACAGGATAAACAAGCAACTGTGCTCTCAGTGGTGGGCCCTGTTCATCTCGATTTTTGATCGCGAGCGCAGCGGAAAGGTTTCCTCCGGCACTGTCACCAGCCACGCCAACACGTTTCGGATCAATGCCAAAGTTTGGCGCCTCTTCCACAAGGTGGTGAAGCACTCCCTGACAATCTTCGAGAGCCCCAGGAAAAGAATGCTCGGGAGACAAACGATATTCGACCGAAGCTACCATGATCTGACCCGCATTCGCGAGATGACGACAGAGCGTGTCATGGGTGCCCACATCACCCATGACCCAGCCCCCGCCATGAAGGTAAAGGACCGTTGGCAACGGCTCCTCAGGCGCACCGAGGGGCCGATACATCCTGAACGGAATGCCACCGGGCGAACAATGGTCCATCGCCTCGGCAACCTCCGTTTCTGGCAAAAAGAGATCTGTCAACCCGCTGAAGATCGCCCTCGCCTCAAGAGGCGGCAACGTAGCAAGCGAAGGGCCTTTCGCCAAGGTGATGGCATCGAGAAATGCACGAGTTTGAGGATCCATACCTTATCCCTGCGTGATCTCTGAGGAAACTTCAATCCCTTTGCGAGTTGGCCATCTCTCTCTATCCTCACTGAACATGATCTTTCAAAGATGCATTGTTCTTCTCTTCTTCACGCCTTGGTTTTCGGTACAAGCGGCGGACAAGTGGGTTACCATTGGCGATAGTCTAACAAAGGAATACGAAATCGAGTTTCCTATCCTCAATCTCAGCAATCCCGCTGCGTGGGGAGAGAGAAATTGGCTAGAACTGCTGTCTATTCATCGAGGTGAGTATGTGGATATTGGTCCCTATGCAAACGTGTGGGCGGATCTCCGAATTAGAGGACATGAGTACAACTGGGCCTTTCCGGGTTCGAAAACCACAGAATGGAGAGAGGTGATTGAGGCAACCTTTCTGTCCAATGCCCTCTTTGTTTTCAATCGCGCTCTGTTGGATGGCTATCTAGGCGATGTCGCCGATCGCGTCGTTATATTTCTTGGCGGCAATGATCTTAAGGGCGCCTACGGAAGGCACTACGAGGGAGCGGATCCAACACTTTTCATCAGCGAACAAGTAGCCAACATGACGTTGATTGTCGACCACATACGTTCACAGAATGACACCGTTCCAATCCTACTCGTGAACATGCCAGATGTGGGCATCACGCCCGTGGTGAAGAATGATCCGAAATACGCTGACGCTAGCAAACGCCAGCGCATGACAGATCTGACGAATGACCTCAATGACCGACTCCGCGAGTTGGCCAAGCAGAAAGACATTGGCTTTGCCGACATCGCTAGCCTCACCAATGACCTCTCTGGACCGCGCCGCTACGTCATCGGTGGCGTGCATTTCCTCAAGACCGTGGATCCAGAAACCCTTAGCAACGATCCTGTTTACCTCTTCTCGCCAGATGGCTTTCATCCAAACACCACCGCGCAATTGCTCTTCGCCAATGCCATCGCACGCGGTTTCAACGAGCGCTATCCTGAACTCGATCCCGTACCGCTCTTCTCCACCGAGGAAATGCTAAACATACTCGGACTGGAGCCAGACATGCCCCTGGCTGAATGGGCAGCCGCCTATGGTATCGATACTGGCGACGGCGCCACAGACTCAGACGGCGATGGTGCTTCACTTCTCGAAGAATTCGCCCTTGGCATGGACCCACGTGACGCCGATGCCGAGAGACGCGCCATTGGGTACCTCACCAACGAGCGCCTCGAAATCAGCTACAACCCAAGAGTCGCTGATTCTGACAACTTCACCATTGCCCCACAGTTTAGCACAGACCTTCTGGAATGGCCCATGATCCCAATAGCCCAGCAATCGGTCGGTGCCGACGGCACCACGCAAGCCTGGGTCAGCCCTCATGCCGAAGCTTGCTTCCTCCGTCTTTCCTTTACCGCGCCATGAGATTATTACTTCTACTAGTAGGGCTCACCTCTGCGGTGATGGCGGCGCCGCCCAAGGACGATCCATGGGAGACGGTAGCCAAATTCAACGCAGAAGAACTAGAGGAGATCAGCGGTCTCGCCCCCTCGGGGAAGCGGCCGGACATCTTCTGGTCACACAATGATAGTGGAGGCGATGCAGCCCTGCACGCGCTTGATCTTAATGGCAGCTTTCTCGGTTCTGTAGAAATCCAAGACGTGAAGAACAAAGACTGGGAAGACCTCGCGGCCTTCACTTATCAGGGAAATCCCTATCTCCTCATTGCAGACACTGGAGACAATAAGCATAGGCGAAACACGGTCACCTTGCACGCGGTTCCAGAACCCAAGCCCAATCAAGATGGAACCTTTACGAACACCAGTGTACGCGCATCCTGGACACTAACCTGTCGCTACGAAGATGGTCCCCAAGACTGTGAAGCCATCGCCGTTGATCAGCAAGGCCAGCGAGTTCTCTTGCTAAACAAGGATGGTAAAGCCTCCGCCGTTTATACAATCCCCTTATTCCCTCAGCCAAAGACACCGACGCTCATCGCGAAGAAAATCGCTACCCTTCCACAGACAGCCAACGCGGCAAACAACATCGTTAGCTTTCTAAAGGCCGGCGTCCTCGGTGCGCGGGTCACTGGAATGGACTTCTCACCACAAGGAACCAAAGCCGTCGTTCTCACCTACACCGATATCCGCCTCTTTCAACGGAAGCCCAAAGAACCCTGGGAACAAGCCTTCTTAAAGGAGCCAACCACCATCGCTCTGCCAACAATCTACCAACCAGAGGCCGTTTGTTTCGGCAATGACGGCCAATGGATTTATGTAAGTTCCGAAGAGACACCCACACCCTTGGTGCGCTACCCAGCCCCGAAGTGATTGGTTAGACAAACACGAGAACCACAGCAGCGCTGAGTACCACAGCCCCCGCCAGTCGCCAGCCAAGCGTTTCGCGCCCGAGTTGTCTCTCCACATTTCCAAACCAGTGCCCGACGAACCACACAGCAGCCACACTCCATAAACCACGAAGATTGTAGATCACGTTCACGGCCGTACCATCCTGAAAAACTGCCAGGGTATTGATCAAGACCATGGCCTGAGCTGCCATGAAAAATGATCCACCAAGAAGGGGCCGCCATTGCTGCCGCGAGATTGAACGGAGCGGCTGCGAGAACAGCGGAACAAAACCTAACGAGAGCACACCGGAGAGGAGCATGGCAATGGGCAGAAAACGCCCGGGCCCCCAAGCAGGCGCCCATTTCATGACCAACACATCAAAGAGCGCGTAGGTGACACCCGCAGCAAGGGCGAACAGGATGGTTTGCCCCACCTGCCCCTGGCCTCCCTGCGGCCCTCGGTGCAAGAATGCGATCCCCACGACGCTTAGAGCAGCCGCTAGCCACAAGCTTGAGCGAACTGGAGTCGCCAAGAGCCAGGTCGTGAAAACCGCCACGAGAATCAGTTTTATTCCAATCACCGGCGTCGCAACTGACACATCTCCCTTGTCTAAGGCGAGGAACGTTAGGAGCTGCCCACCAACAAAGAGTCCCGCCACAACAACGGGCTGCCAGAGCGAACTGATGCCAGGAATGCTTCCACCCAATGGCCACAACGCTAGAAAAGCAACACCCGTCAGCCCATTGCAGACCAACGCGGTCCGCCATGGCCCCACTCCACGCGAGGCTGCCTGCTTAAAGAACATGGCAGCCGCCACGTAAAGCAGGCTACTAATGAGCGGAAAGATGAGATGCATCGATTGATAGACCATGGAGGCCCATCGACGATCCGCTAATGCTTTTCAGAGTCTGCTGCCTTTGCCGCTTGCGCGAGAATCTCAGGGGTGACATCCCGTCCTTTCACGAAAACTCTTCGCAACCACCGTTTCAGCTAAAAGCCCAGCAGATGCCCATCACATGAAACGCTCCTACACCATCAATCACATCAATGGCAAACTTGGTCTGATGCTCCCCCTCCGGGAGAGTCACCAAGAAACGAAATCCCTCACCGTTGGCGAGATACTGCGTCATTGTCCAATTCTTACGAGGCAGATACCTCTTTCACTGACTAGAGGCTTTCCCCTCAGCAACAATAAACAACCTAGAGGAAACAATCGTCGTCTTCTTCCAGGTTTTCCCTGAAGTAAGATTCATTGGCACCATCTTGAACAATGGTTAGGACGTCCACAGGGTGTTCTCGATTACATCTTTCCTCGACTGAGTAGCGAGCCACGCTTGCAAGGCCTTGTGGGCGGCATGAAGGGTTACCGGAGGCGACTCTTTCTCCCAGATCAGAACGCTCACCTGCCCGGCGTTGAAGGTAGGACGAAGTGAAGCCGGGGGGGATTCTTTCCCCACCTCGGATGCGACCACTTGCCCGCTGACACTGGCTGGCGATACCAATAGGCATCCCGTCACCAGAAGAACATTCATGCCACCGAGCAAGTTTACTAGCAAAAGCATCTGCACGCCGAACACGCCAAGCCACCAGCACAGACGTGCATCCCTCCCGTTGCTTGCGACGTCAGCACAAAGGCAATCCCTGCCAGAAGGGCAAAGACCATTCAAGCCACCGAAATCCCATTCGGCGTGCAACCCACATCTACCAGCTTCTTAGTCAAACGTTGCGCAAAGCCCCAGTCCCTACTTTTCAGTGGTTGCCGGTTGGCTTCGTCAACTCCAGGACTCATTTCTGTAAAGGGTTACCCGAGCGCATGACGTAGAGCGGCTTCCATCACTTCAAGCGTGTCGTCGATATCACCAGATGAGTGTGCTAACGAGAGGAATCCTGTTTCATAGGGAGACGGGGCAAAGTAGACACCCGCTTCGAGGGCATGATGAAAAAAGCGTTTGAAGGCTTCACCATCCGCTTGCTTCGCCGTCTCCAAATCGTAAACAGGCGATTCACTAAAGAAGAGGCAGAACATGCTCCCAATGCGATGAAAGGTGTAATCCTTGCCTAACGTCTTCAGAATACTCCGCACACCGTCTTCCAAGCGCTGACCGATAGCCTCCAACTGATCAAACCCTTTATTCGTATCGAGCTCTTTCAACTGTGCCAGCCCAGCAGCTAATGCCAGTGGGTTCCCTGACAACGTTCCCGCTTGGTAAACAGGACCGTCAGGCGCGAGCTGATCCATGATTTCAGCCTTACCGCCAAAAGCACCTACCGGAAGACCACCACCAATGACCTTTCCTAACGCAGTTAGATCAGGTGTCACCCCGAAGCGTTCCTGCACACCTCCTTTAGCCAGGCGAAATCCTGTCATCACCTCATCGAAGATTAGCACAATACCATGCTTCGCCGTGATCTCGCGTAGAAACTCAAGAAAACCCTCTTTCGGAAAAAACAGACCCGCATTAGCCGGAATCGGTTCGAGGATAATGGCGGCAATTTGATCGCCCTTCGCTTCCATGACTTTCTCTAGCGCTTCAGGATCATTGAAAGGAAGCGTGATCGTCAGCTCAGCGAGTTGCGCAGGTATACCGGCACTATCAGGACGCCCATGAGTCAGCGCTCCGCTTCCAGCAGCCACGAGCAAGGAATCTACGTGCCCATGATAACAACCTTCAAACTTGATCACGAGATCGCGTCCCGTATAACCACGCGCCAATCGCAACGCTGACATCGTCGCCTCTGTCCCGCTATTGACCATGCGCACCTTCTCAACCGAAGGCACCCAGTCGCAGATGAGCCGAGCCATTTCGACTTCGTAGGGATTGGGTATTCCAAAACTCACACCATCCTTCGCCGCGTTGTGCACGGCATGGATCACCGTTTCAGGAGCATGCCCAAGAATCGCCGGTCCCCAGGTACCGATGTAATCGATGAGATGCACTCCATCCACAGTTTCAATGCGAGATCCCTTCGCGCGCCGCACAAAGAACGGCTCTCCATCCACGTTGCGGAAGGCCCGGACTGGAGAATTCACGCCACCGGGAATGTGATTCTTGGCTATTTTAAAGAGTTTATCGGAGAGAGACATATTAGTGAATACGTAGGCTACAGTGGCCTGGATGGCGACCGAAAGTCGACCACCAAGCGACACAGGTTGATCCGAAACTGCCTGAATAGCCTGAGCCCTGAAGCCGTCCAACAAATTGAGCTTCCCCCCCTCCCAAATATCAGCTAAAATATGAGCCATGGACACGCGCTTTCTCTCCCTTCTGGTCCTTATTCTCTCCCTTTCCGCTAGTCTTCACGGCCGGGACAAAACCTCGAAGTTAATTCAGGAAGACGGGGCGCTCTATGTCGAAAGCCTCCTGGAGAAGCCCATCAAATTGAAGGTCCTCAAGTCAGCCCATGCCTATGGCACGTTGAAAGGCGAACGCTATTTGGGAACCCTCAAGCCAGGCCAAGAGGTCACTCTGTTAGCAATCAGTGACCGCGCCTACCGGGTCCGAGGCAAGGCTCAACAAGGAGATATCGCCGGTTGGGCTGGCCCCACCTTTTTTAAGAAGCTCGATCCCGAATTCGTATCCAACCTGAAGAAGGCTGCCGAACGCAAAGCCCTTGTCGACGATCTCATCGCCAACAAAGAAGTCGCTCTTGGCATGACTGGCGAGGAAGTGTTAGCCTCACTCGGAAAACCGACGAAACGGGCATCTGAACTAAACACTGAAGGCACCACGGAAACACTGGACTACATCACCTACGAGCGGGTGCCACAAACTTCCTATGTCCGTAACGGGTTCGGTCAGGTCGTCAAGAAGACTACTTACGTCAAAGTAGAAACCGGTCGTTTGAGCGTAAAACTGCAGGACGACATCGTTGCCAGCATCAGTGAGTCTGAGTCAAACGAGAGCCGACGTGATCTTGGGTTGACCATTCCCGTGCCAATTCTCATTCACTAAGAGGTCGATTCCGTTTGAAGCGCCGAAGATTTCTAACACAAGGCACTCTCGGCCTCTCTACGCTCGGAATTGGCGGCCAATCCTCAGCAGAGCTGTCTCCCACGGACCTTCGACCAGCCAAACCAATTGGCCTGGCAAAGCCAGACCGCCGTGTGACCAAGGACAACATCTCCCATTGCCGCGTGGCAGATCCACGTGCCGTGAAGATCCTTCAGTGCACGGACGTCCACCTCCATTGCGATCGGGAACGTTACGGCGACAAAGCAGATCAACGCACTCGCGAGGATATCAAGCGCCTCGTCGACCAGCACCAACCGAACCTCATCGCCTTCACTGGCGATGTCTGGCACGATCCCGAGCCCGGGAAGAGCGAGGAGATCTTTGCTGACGCGCTGTCTCTGATGGTGGAGATGGACACACCCTGGCTCTTCAACTGGGGAAACCACGACCTGCAAGAAAACTACGGCCCAGCGCAAGGCGCCCTCACCGAAGCACCCAAGAGCCTCTATCGCGGAGGCTACCAAGGCGGAAACTATCGCGTTCGGCTAGATGACGCTGCTGGTAAACCGCTTCACGAACTGATCTGCCTCAACACCACGACCCAAGGCATTCAAGCCCCTCAAGAAGACTGGCTAAAAAAAGTCAGCACTTTGGAAGATAGGTCCAAACACTCCCTCTGCTTCCTTCACATTCCGATTCAACAGTACATCGACGTTTGGAAAGCAGGCAGCGCCAACGGCCTGAAACAAGAAGAAGTCTGCACGTATGGTGAAGATGGTAGTGCCTTTACTCTGCTGAAGAAACTGGGAGTCACTGCCTGCTTTTGTGGCCACGATCATGTCAACGACTACGCCGGAACACACGACGGCATCGCCATGGTTTATGGCCGCGCCACGGGACATGCAGGGTATGGTGGTGATAAAATACGCAAAGGCGGAAAACTCATCACCTTAGACACAACGTCGGGTCGCCACAGTTGGAAGACCGTCTTCGCCAATGGCAAGACCTGGGTTCCAAGCGAGAAAGTTCAGTAGTTCATGTAATGGCTTTACATGAACTCGTTAGGGCTGGCAGCTGGCGCTCTATTTGCCGCAATACGTGCCTGGGAGAAAGTTGCCAATGCGAGAAGTATATGGAGACAACAAACCGAAGACATACCTCACTTGCTAAGCTACCTCCCTCGCTACGCAGCAAAGCACGATGGCATCTATCCTTGCTGCCGCAGTAGTCTTGACATTACACGAAACAAGGTTCGTGGTGCGGTATTGTACTGGCAACGTCCAAATAGTCCGCCGACCGTCATGCACTACATCGTCGGCCTCACAGACTCCGCACGAGGCGACACGCCTGTTTTCGCCTCCCCTTACCCCTTTGACTATAAACGCGCCGTCGGCTTTCTAAGTGGCTATGTTAAAAAGCTTCCCGAGGAGGAGTGGCAAGATCTTCTCAAAACTACCTTGGAGACCACCAATCTTTCCCTCAGGACAACCTTGAAGGCCCCCTAGCGACCCACGCATTCTTCCGTGTGTTCAGTGCCTTCCGTGGTCTAATCCCCTATTCCTTTGCTCGAGGCTACGCTTCTTCCCGTTTCAAGACCGCCCGCATCAAGTTCAGTTGCCCGTAAGTCACGCCTTCTTCCGCCGCCTCCATGATCGGCCGGAGCGGTGATAAACCATGCTTCGCAAAGAGTTCCCTAAGCGCCGTCTCAGTGTCTTCACTCAAATAAGGTCGCCAGTCCAATTCTTCCCCATCTTCCACCACTCTCACCAGGTGAGTCTCGATGGTTGTTAGTTTCAAGCCACGAGCCGAAGCAATGTCATCCAGAGGCTTGCCTTCCTGAAGCAATTTATGAGTTTCAAGAACCGTCAGCGGCAACCCTTCCTTGATCTCCGGCTGTGTAGGCTTCTGCGCGTGTAGATTGGATCCGTTGACCCGTGCCTTCGCCGTCTCAGGATGGGCTGCCATGTAATCCACAATCGCTTGGACAAAGGGGGTTCCGTAAGTGTCGAGCTTGTGTTGCCCAATCCCATGGATCGACATCATCTCCGCAGCCTCACCCGGCATGTATGCCGCCATCTGACGCAAGGTACGATCACTGAAGATGACATAAGGAGGCACATCATGCGTGTCTGCTAGTAATTTACGAACCTCGCGGAGGCGCTCAAAGAGCCCGTTGTGATGAGGCGGATCATCAGTTTGACCAACGCGCCCACCTTTCTCTGGCTCTACCCTAGTATCCTCCTGTCGCGAGAACGTCCGCTGACCTTTGAGAATCTCCCAGGCAGAGGGTGTGAGCTTGGGGACGGCAAATCCATCACCCTCAGTCTTCACATCACCAGCTGCGATGAGCGCATTTAAAATATTGCGCCAATGGGTCTTCGGCTTGTCTTTGCCCACACCATAGGTCTTCAAGGCGTCGTGCCCGAACTGCCGAATCTTGACTGTATTCGCACCGCTGACAATGTCACATATATGAACTCCCCCAAAGCGCTCGCCCGTCCGCACCATCGCTGAGAGGACCATCTGAGCATCGCGCGTCGCATCCACCGAACGAAACTCGCCTGCACAGAAATCACAGCCACCACAGTTCTCCTCGGCGTATATTTCTCCAAAGTAACCTAGCAAACCTCGTCTGCGACACGTCGGCACTGACGCAAAGCGCTCCATCTCTTGCAGCAGCGCCAGCGTTCGACGTCGCTCCGCCTCATCCTCAATCTCCTCGATGAACCGTTTCTGTTTGATGATGTCGCCCGCTCCATAAAGCAGGAGACAATGCGACGGCTCCCCATCCCGACCAGCTCTCCCTGTCTCTTGATAGTACGACTCGACGTTCTTCGGAATATCACCATGAACTACAAAACGCACGTCCGCCTTGTCGATTCCCATACCAAAAGCAACTGTCGCCACAATGATAGAAGCATCGTCACGAATGAAGGCCTCTTGAGTCTGAGAACGTTCATTTGGCTCGAGTCCTGCATGGTAGGCTTTCGCGGGAATCCCACTAGCCACTAACAACGCAGCCGTCGACTCGACACTCTTCCGTGTCGCCCGATAAATGATGCCGGACTGGCCGGAGCGCTGATTGAGAAAGGCGATGAGCTGCGCCTTCCAGTCTTTCTTTGCCCGGACCTCGTAAAACAGATTGTCGCGATCAAACGAGGCTCGAACCTTCACGGGATTCTTTAGCGAAAGACGTTCCTCAATGTCATCGGCAACCTTCTCCGTTGCTGTTGCTGTGTAGGCACCGATCGGCACGCCAGGAAATTCTTGACGCAAACGCCCCAGAGCCAGGTAATCCGGACGGAAATCATGCCCCCATTCGGAAATGCAGTGAGCTTCATCAATGGCGAAGAAGGCCGGTGTGCCAGAGGGACAGTAGCGCAAGCGATCTAGCATTCCATGCACCGCCAACCGCTCGGGCGCCAGGTAGAGCAAATCCAGCTCACCATTCTGATAGGCCCGCACGGCAGCGCGCCGGTCCTCATCGGAAATTGAACTATTGGCACAGGCAGCTCGTATGCCGCTAGCTTTAGCGGCATCGACCTGATCTTTCATCAGTGCAATCAGCGGACTGACCACCACAGCACAACCTGGACCCAGTAAGGCCGGCAGTTGATAACAGAGCGACTTGCCGCCGCCCGTCGGCATGACCCCAAAGACGTCGCGGCCTTCATGCAACCCGCTCACCAGCTCCCGCTGGTGCTTACGAAACGCCGTAAACCCGAAGACTCGATGCAGGGTCTCATCCATAATAAGCGCGAGCCTACCACAGTCCACAATCGCGACAACCCTTTACCCACGATCGGAGTACACAGAAAAGCGGCCCGGGCTACCAAACCAGACCGCTTTCCTGAAAAACAACAATGGCAATATGAACTAACTAACTAAACAATTAATAAAGATTGGATCATAATAAAAACTTGATAGAGAGTGCAGATCAAGTGATCAAAATGATGGGCGACTCATCCTCCGGCTGCGGCGTGAAATTACTGGGGTCCTGACGCAAACCACGGAGGCTTGCAGGAAGAGCAGACAGCTCACTCTCCTCAGTAAGGCTCTCAGACTCCGGAGCCAATTGGAGAGGAGACCTGGTATGCGTATTCACTAATCGCGGGCGACTGCTATCAGGATTGAAGGGCAACTTGTTCGGCTCGATCTCGCACTTGGCCATGCGCATCGTAGCCGGACCCACAACAGGCAGAAAGACAGGCGAGAGGAAATGCTTCTCAGCATCGTAGGTCCGAATAGCCTGCCGGATGCGCTTGAAGCAGTAACGGCGCCAAGCAGCCCGCACCCGTGATTTGAGACTTCCGACGATGGATGTCTCCTCGACGTTGTCCGTTGCAAGGAAGGGGTGGTCTAGGGTGCTAGAATTCGGGGTGATCATGGCGGAGACAGGTAAGAAACAGTGTTGAGGCGATTGAGGACTTGGTTTCTTAGAGGTGAGATTCTCTTCGGAGAGGAATTATCGTATTTAAGCTATTAAAAACTGACATTATGATAAATTTCATTAGAGGATCTCAATGCTGCGAAACTGAAACAGGGTGAGGCAGTGAATGACCAATCCATATTATATAATTACAATAATTTAGGTAACCTTTAAGGCCACTTCCTCCTTCAGACATTCTGAATGCCGTCTATGTCGTCGGGGACGCCTCGCTAGAAGGAGACTCCGTCAAACCACTCTTGCTCTCATTAGTCGAAGGCCTAACAGGCACCTCTTCCACACTTGTGTTCCTATTTAAGGAGCCACGCCATCTACCAGACTCGTTGACAAACTCCGCCATCGTCATCAACTCCGATGAACAAGGATCTCAGATTGAGGAAAGCGCCGCACAGCTCAGCCAACGTCTTGTCGGCCAGCGTGTGATGACCGTCGCTCTAGCAAAGGAAGATCGCTTACGCCTGCAGGAATCCCTCCAAAACAAAGATGATCCTGACGCTCCCACCAGCCAAGTCTACGACTCAAAGCCAGTGGAGTAGACGCGCGGAAAGCCGTCTTCAGCGGCTTCGCGACTCACGTGCAAGCCGTGGAAGACGTTCGCTTTCTTGAGTACTTCAGCCCAGAAAAAAACCAACTCGGGTTACCCGGCTTGCATCGACTCCGTCAGGAAGTGGGCCTGGATGAATCCTGGTTTATCGATGGCGCAGGAGCAGCGAACACGGTGACCACATGTTCGCGATCCTTTGCCCAACACTGGTGAATCGACTTGCCCAAGCCAGATCAACGCCACGCGGTCATTTCATTTCAGTTGGGAGCACCTAGCCCGGGTTGCTCGCAGGCAATGCAGGCCAGGCTCACCCATCACTCTGTCAGCCTCAGCTCCGCACAAATAGAAGCTGACCTTCTCGAAGTCATCCAGGCCAGGCTCGACTAAAAAGGAGCCTTTCAACCCGAGACCCTCTGCCAATTCTGGGAACGCAGCTAAGACAACGCCAATCGCTCGTCACCAGGCCCTCCCGGCTGGCGGAGCACCCATGCGGAATCGTAGGAAGTGCGCTACTCTCTTTCACGGTGCTAGCCTGAGACTCGCCCAACGTCAGAGAAGACTTTTCACGTGCAGCCCGGCAAAGTTGCGCGAAGGTCGCGCCATGTTACAAGCAGGTATCGTAGGACTTCCGAACGTCGGCAAATCGACTCTCTTCAACGCGGTCACCCGGACACAGAAAGCAGAGGCCGCAAACTACCCTTTCTGCACGATCGAGCCGAACCAAGGCGTCGTCACCGTCCCCGACCCCAGGCTAGCCGTCCTCTCAGAAATCTCCAAATCGCAGAAACTCGTCCCGGCTGCGATTGAATTCGTCGACATCGCTGGTCTCGTCAAAGGTGCGAGCCAAGGAGAAGGCCTCGGCAATCAGTTCCTCGCCAACATTCGTGAAGTCGATGCCAACGTCCAGGTCGTCCGCTGCTTCGAAAACTCTGACATTCACCACGTCGATGGCTCGATCAATCCTCTGCGCGACATTGAAGTCATCAACACCGAACTCCTCCTCGCCGACATGGCCGCCATGGAACGCCGCCAAGAACGCAATGTGAAGAAAGCCAAAGGCGGCGACAAAGAAGCCAAGGCCGAATTGCTCATTCTAGAAAAGCTCCTCCCCCATCTTAACGACGGCAAACCCGCCAGCACCTTGGAGCTGACCGACGATGAGCAGAAGATCCAGCACGGCTTCCAACTCCTCACTGGCAAGCCCACCATCTTCGCCTGCAACGTCTCCGAAGACGACCTCGCGGACGCGCGTGCAAATCCTGACAATCACCCGCATGTCTCCGCGGTCAAAGCCTATGCTTCCGAAACTCACGGGGCCGAAGCCATCGTTATCAGTGCCAGCATCGAGGCCGAACTTGTCTCCCTCGATGAAGATGAAGCCCAGGAATTCCTCACCAGCCTCGGCGTCGAAAGCAGCGGTGTTTCCGATCTCATCCGCACCGTGTATCACTTGTTAGGCCTACGCACCTACCTCACCACGGGCGAGCAAGAAACCCGTGCCTGGACCATCCGCGAAGGCACGAAAGCACCGCAAGCTGCCGGCGTCATTCATGGAGACTTTGAGCGCGGCTTTATCGCAGCCGAAGTCGTCCACTACGACGACCTCGTCGAACTGGGATCCCAAGTGAAAGCCAAAGAAGCCGGCAAGCTCCGCATCGAAGGCAAAGAATACGTCGTCAAAGACGGCGACGTCGTTGAGTTCCGCTTCAACGTCTAGCATTACGGTCGCTTCTGTTTCAGCAGCCACCTCCTTGATCGTCGAGAACCAGGTTTCTCGATTGGCAAGAGTGGCTTCCCGCTATAAACCAAAAGAGCATGTATCGGTTCCTTCTACTTTTTGTTCTCAGCGCCCATGCGACCATCAGCGCGGAAAGACTCTCCGCCGACCGCCTCTTCCAGCGGGATCACATCGTCCAGGTTCGCATCGAATTGCCAGAGGAGAAATGGGCCGCGCTTTGTCTCCAGACACGAACGATGGGCGAAGCGTTAAGCAAGACCCTGCCAGAGAAACCTTTCACCTACATGAAAGGGCACATCACGATCGATGGCGTCCGTATCGAGAACGTTGGCATTCGAAAGAAGGGATTCATTGGTTCTCTCGATAGCACCCGACCTTCGCTCAAGGTCAAGTTCAACGAGTACCGGAAGAAGCAACATCCCATTGACGACCTGGATCGACTCACGCTCAACAACAACAAACAGGACACTGCGCATCTCAGCCAGTATCTCGGCTACCAGCTATTTCAGGAATCCAAAACGCCCGCTCCACGATGCAATCACGCGCACGTCACCGTGAACGGACAGAACCTTGGGATCTATTCTAACGTTGAGTCTATTCGCAAGCCTTTCCTTAAGCGCACCTTCGGAAGTGATGAAGGCGATCTTTTCGAAGGCACCATCGCCGACTTCATGGACGGTTGGATGCACAAATTTGAGTCCAAGAGGAAACGAACGAAAGTCGTCGCCTTGAAACCGCTTCACGACGTTTTGAAGAACCCTGAATCCACGCTCAAAGAGATCGGAGAAATCCTCGACATCGATGCCTTCATTCGATTCTGGGCCATGGAAAGTCTGATTAGCTTCTGGGATGGCTATACGAACAACCAGAATAACTACTTTCTCTATCAGAACCCTAGCACCTCGAAATGGCAGTTCATTCCCTGGGGCTTAGACAGCGCATTCACCTCGATGATGCCCTTCCCCCCGTTCTTCATCCCCAATCACGCAGCCCAAAGTCAATCCGTGATATCGAATCGCCTCTATCACTTCCCCGAGATCCAGGACAAGTATCTGACCACCATGAAAGCGATCTTGGATGCGCATTGGAAAGAGAGCGTGTTGAACGCAGAAATCGATGCCGTGACCGAACGCCTCAAAGACTTGCATACGCGGGGTAGGTCCCAAGAGAAAGGCCTAAAGAAGCTGCGAACGTTTATCAACATGCGCCGAACGGCGATCGAGAATGCTTTCAAGATCTGGCCTCTCAAGATTCCTGACTCTCCAAAGGAACCCGTCTATTTTTCTAAGATTGGCAGCGCCAAGGTTACCTTTGACACACATTGGTACGATAAGTCGCCACGGAATACTCAGAAGATCGGTGAGATTGATCTTAGCATGACATTGCACGATGAGCCGATCGAGTTCGAAGCCGTCGGGGTAATTGCCGAACGCGGAAAGATGCCTGGATCAGACGGAGAATATCCAGCGAGTGTGGTCATTCACGCCAAGCGGAAGTCTGACGGGGCCAAGATCGTCCTGGGAATCGGCTTAGAAGACGTGCTGTTTCGACCTAGCACAAGCACCATAGCGGCTCAAGGTATCATCATGGGTGGCGTCAAAGGATTCGGCGTTCTATCCAGTGAGATCAAGTTCAGCCAAGCTGCCACCAAGGATGAAGCTCAGGTATCCGGAGAAGCTACCATTTCAATCCTCCAGATGCGTGGAGGTAAGCCGATCGGAAAGAAAGAAGGCTAACAAGCACTCTTCAGCCTTCGTGCTGCGACAACGAAGCTTCGCCGTAGGCCATTGTGTGATACGCCGCCACCCAAGCGAGATAAACTGTGGGAATCGCCCAGATGAGCCCCACGAGAAGTGCGAGAGTGCCTCCTAGAACGATGAGGAGGCCCATCAGCCCCAGGCCGATCAGGCTCAACACATTTCCCTGAGTGATCGACCAACTCGCTTTGAGGGCTTCGATAGGGCCCATCCTCCGATCGACCACCAAGATCTGGTGAGGCGCCAACCGGATCATGATGTAGATCCCAGGGATAATTAGAAGAACGAGCCCAATAACAACCGCAAGGGCGAAGAGGATATAAGCGATGACCGCGTTTAAAAAATGTGGCCCGCCAGTGAAGAGATCTGAAATAGCCGGGGTTGAGCGCCGAAGGTGGTTAAGCTGAAACCGGATTGCTCCAAGCCCCAAGAAGACGCCCACGAGCTGTTGGACAAGCCCCGAGACAACCGTTAGGATGGCTGCAGGCCCGTCTTGCACTAATGGCTCTTGGGAAGTGAACTCACCACCCAGGACAGCGATGGCGATCTCAAAAGGAAGCGCCACAAAGATCGAGATACCGATCATGACCACTAGAAAGAGTAGGAGTTGCCCAAGGTTAGCCTTCGTAATTGCCCATCCAACGGACAAGCACTTCATGACTTCGAAACGATGGTTCCCCAGTTCAGCTAGAGGTTCTTCAAGGGCCGCAACCGTCTGAGGAGGAGCGTAAGGATTGAACTCTGAGGATTCCACCCCATCAGAAGAAGGGATTGGCAGTGGAGAATCTGAAGAAAGGAGCCCATCCACCGAGGAAGGGTGAACCCATTCCGGCATCGACGGCAGCCACACTTTCACATCCGAGCCGTCCAGATTTATTGATTGCAGAATGGTTTTCAACTCTTCCCGCGAATGGGGACCACTCTGCTTCCGATTGATCGCCAGATGCCATTGCTCATTCATGATTCCAAATAGATACAGATTAGATAGAAGAAGATCTTCCTGAAGAATCGTAAAAGATTCCATCCATAACCACCTCCCTATCAGATTTCCCCTAATGTGTCATCCTGGGCGATCTGACACAAGACAAATCAGCGGGTACACCATGGCCCATTTTTCGCAAAACCCGATCATTGGTCGATAGATTGGATTTGCCTTCGCTGGGCGGTAGAAGATGTTTTCCGTGCGCACCCCTTCCCATTTGGCTCTCATGATACGTCATCTCTTCGCTGCCCTTCTTCTCTTAGGTTCGATTCACGCTCAGGATATTCCTAGACTGTTACCGCCACCAGGCACGCACATTCCTGGTCTGGAGGTTCTCCAGACTCAGGAAACACGGTTGGCGAAGCTTGAGGCCAGGGAATTGGAACATCCACGTTACGCCGATGCGGCCATCTACTCGAAAGCTGTCCGTCTCGCGCATCGACACGGTGAGTTCTATGGTGAGAAAGCATCTGGCTATGTCGATGAGGCTCTCGATAGAGCTGAGGAACGTCTATCTGCATTGGCTAAGAATCAGACCCCCTGGTTAAAGGCAGGCGGCCTCATCACCTGCGGATTTCGCTCCAAGCTCGACGACTCGATTCAACCTTACGGGCTAGAAATTCCGGATGGCCTAAATCTGTCGAAAAAGGTGCCACTTTACGTTTGGCTACATGGGCGCGGCGACAAGAATACCGATCTCTACTTCCTTCGTGATCGCGAGAAGAAACGCAGTCCGTTCAAGTTCGAAGACGGGATCACCCTACATCCCTTTGGCAGACAGTGCATCGGTTTCAAAGCAGCGGGCGAAATTGATGTATTAGAAGCAATTACCGATGTGAAGGCACGCTATCGAATCGAAGAGAAGCAAATCGTCTTGTTAGGCTTCTCCATGGGAGGTGCAGGCGCGTGGCATCTTGGAGCGCACTACGCTGATCAATGGGCTGCCGTTCATGCCGGAGCTGGCTTTGCGGAAACCGCGCAGTACATCAAGCTCAAGCCCGTCAACTACCCTCCCAGCTATGAACAAACGCTCTGGTCGGTCTATGATGTGCCTAACTACGCCCGCAACTTACTCAACCAGCCCCTCGTTGCTTACAGCGGCGAGAAGGACAAGCAAATCCAAGCGGCCCTTGTCATGGAAGACGCCCTTCGTGAGCACGATCACAAACTCTATCACGTCATTGGTCCAAATATGGGGCACAAGTACCACGAAGACTCTATCAAAGAAATTGGGGCTTGGTTAAAAGATCGGCTGGCCCAAGCAGACGAGCCGAAGGAGACGTGGCAGTGGCAAACACGCACCCTCCGATACCCAGGCGATGGCCCGTTTCGTATCACCGGACTCCATGAACACTATCAAGACAGCCGACTTGATGCTAAACTCGTATCCTCCGGCCTCTACAACGTCACCACTGTTAACGTGACTTCGTTCACACTAAGAGAGAAGGCAAGTATACGGATCGATGGCCAAGTCATGACTCCCGCCGGTCCTGGCAATTTTCAGAAACGTGAGGACGGTATCTGGACTCCAGGAATACCCAGTGGCCTACAAAAGCGCCCTGGGCTGCAAGGCCCAATCGACGACGCCTTCCTCAATCCTTTCCTTGAAGTCACTGAAGCGATGCCAAGCAACTGGCACACATTCGAGCGGACCCATTTCCACGACCGCTGGTCCGCCCTCTTCCGCGGCGAAGTGCAAAGCAGATCTAGCAGAACCCTTTCTAAACAAGACCAACAAGATCATCACTTGCTCTACTGGGGCACGCCCCACTCCAGCCCGGCCATTCGCAAACTCATCGACACCGCACCGATTGACTGGGATACCCAGGAAATCAGAATCGGAGACCAATCGTGGCCAAGCGCCAACCACATGCTACTTCTGATCTACCCAAACCCCGACAATCCAGAGAAATACATCGTCCTAAACAGTGGGCCAACCTTCCGAGAAGCTCATGACAGGACAAATTCCTTACAAAACCCGAAGCTAGGTGATTGGGCGGTGATTGATACGCGAACACCTCCAAATGCCGAAGCCGCTGGCAAGGTCGTTGCTTCGGGATTCTTCGACGAGCGGTGGCAAGTGAAGTAGCTCAGGCTTTGGGCAGTTCCAGCGCTCGGATGGCGGAAAGGGTCCGCTCGCTAAAGCTCTGATAGAGCTCTTTCCGATTTGCACTGTCGGCCTTCTCATTGCTGAAATCGATTGGGTGGCCGACAACGATGGTGAGCTTGCCCATCACTTTGGGCACTTTGGCTCCACGGGGGAAGATGTCGTAGGCTCCGAAGATGCGTACCGGCAAGACCGGAGCTTGGCTTTTGGCAATGACCAAGCCAACCCCGGGTTCGGCTTTGCCAAACTGACCATCATTGGTGCGCTCGCCTTCGGGAAAGATGAGGACGCGTTCGCCGCTCTTGAGCAAGCCGATGATCCTACGTAGCCCTATCATATCGGGCTTCTCCTGATCGACGGGTAAGGCATTGAGCCGCGAGATCAGACCACCGAAGAGCGGGTTGTCAAAGAGAGTCTTGCGTGCCAGAAAGTGAATCGGATTCTTGAAAGCGACTGAAACACAGGGCGGATCCAAGAAGCTCTCGTGATTGCAGGCAATGAGAGCTGAGCCGTTCTCGACAAGTCGCTCGGGATTCACAACCTCGAAACGATAGAAGACCTTGGTGACGATCTTCGTAGCCGTGTAGAAAAACCAGTAGAGCGGCTTCATGGGCAGAAGACTATCCTAAGTAGAGGAAGGAGTCACTCCTTGTTCACTAAGTTGGCCAAGCAGAGCCTCCACGACCTGAGGCAATGTCAGGTCAGACGTATCAATCTTGGTCGCCCCATCGGCAACTTTCAATGGAGAAACTTTGCGCGTGGAATCGAGACGATCGCGCTCGGCAATTTCATCTCCCAAGCCTTGAGCAGCGCGGCGTCGGGCCCGCACTTCCTCGCTTGCATCGAGGTAGAATTTGTAGGGTGTGTCCGGGAAGACGACGGACCCAATATCGCGACCTTCCATGACAATGTCCGCCGCTTCAGCACAAGCTCGCTGTTGTCTTACGAGCGCTTTGCGCACGTCGGGAATCTTCGCCACTTTGGAAACATTGCCATTCACGTAATCGGAAGTGAGCGCGTCGCCTGGATCAGAGCCATTGACGAGTAAGAACAATTCATTGTCACGGCGAGAGGCTTCTATCTTGGTCTTGTCCAAGAGGGCAACGACTGCGTCAGGGTCCGCTTCAGGATCGAGCCCAGCCTCACAGACCACCCAAGTGAACGCCCGGTACATTAGGCCCGAGCTCACGAAGGCATAACCCAACTTTTCTGCTACTTTACGAGAAACACTGCTCTTGCCGGAAGCGGCAGGACCATCAATGGCGACAACGTGATGGGTAGACATGTATAGGAACTTAGGTGCTGTTAGATAAAACGTTTTAATGTGGATTCGAAACTTGGATAGGAGGTGTTCACGCAAGCGGTGTCTTCAACAATCGTCTCACCCTCCGCAAAGAGTCCTGCAATAGCAAAGGCCATGGCGATACGATGATCCCCATAACTGGGAACGGTCGCCCCGCGCAGCTGTTTGCCACCGTGAATGATCATGCCATCCTCAGCTTCCTCTACGTCCCCGCCCATTGCCCGGAGATTCTTGACCACTGCATCAATGCGATCCGATTCTTTGACTCGCAGTTCCTTCGCGTCGCGGATGACCGTGGTGCCAGGAGCAAGTGCAGCTCCTACGGCAAGAACGGGAATTTCATCGATGATATTGGGAATCTCCTCGCCGCCAATTTCAGTCGGCTTCAAGCCTGCGCCATTCACCTCAAGTCGACCGATGGGCTCGCCATGATCTTCATCAATGATCTCCGTGATCTGCGCCCCCATGCGCTTGAGCACGGCGAGGATACCCGTGCGCGAGGGATTGAGACCGATATTAGGAATCGTTACCTTGGAACCCGGTTGAGCTGCGGCAGCGACGAGCCAGAAGGCCGCACTCGAAATGTCACCAGGAACATGGAAATCACGCGCCTTGATGGGCTGACCGCCTTCAATGGAGATATGGGTTCCCTCTGTCACCACCTCCACACCAAAAGACTGCAACATCCGCTCGGTGTGATCACGCGTCATGATCGGTTGAATCACCGTGGTCTTACCATCGGCAAAGAGACCCGCTAACAAGACCGCGCTTTTCACCTGAGCGCTCGCCATGGGCAAAGTGTATGTAGTTGGAACTAACGTTCCACCTCGAATACGCAACGGCGGACAACCACCTTCACCGCCCAAGGTCTCGATACGTGCCTGCATCTGGGCAAGAGGTGTGACGATGCGATTCATAGGCCGCGACGACAACGAGGCGTCCCCCCTCAATTCCGAGACGAATGGTTGCCCAGCGAGCAACCCCGCGAGTAAGCGCATGCCCGTGCCGGCATTTCCACAATCGATGGGCTCAGTGGGGGCAGTCAGCTGGCACCCTTTTCCTTCAACCACATATCGAGTAGGACCGAAGCCTTTATCGGACGCCGAATCGGCCTCGATACCTACCCCACAGGCACGCATGGCATTCAGCGTGGCGACGCAATCTTCACTTGGAAGAAAGCCATCGATCGTGCAGGTCCCCTCACTCAATCCGGCAAACATCATGGCCCGATGAGACATGCTTTTGTCTCCAGGCACGGTAATCTCCCCTGTGAGGGAGTGGCCTTTGCGAACGAGATAGGTCGACATGAGAGAGGGCAAGGGTGCGCGTGATCGCAGCACTCCTAGCACCGCGGTACGATATGGGTATCGCGAAGTGCCTTCGCCTCCAGAAGAAATCGCTGAAGAGGCTCAATTTGTCCCGATTCCATGCACTGAATAAGATCCTCGAGACGCTCTTGAGAATCTCGCAGCGCCGCGAGCACCGCTTGACGGTTCTCTAGCAGTATCTCTGCCCACATGGCGGGATCTCCCGATGCAACTCGGGTCGTATCCCGGAGTCCGCCAGCGGAAAACTCTGCCCATGAAGGCTCTTTCTCCAAAGCCGCCCCGACAACGAGCGAGGCGAGAGCATGTGGCAAATGACTGATACGGGCCACGATTTCATCATGCTTCGCGGGAGGGGTCTCATGCACACGCATGCCTAGCGAGATCCAGAAATCACGCACATTCGCCAACGCGTCCTCGTCGGTCTCAGGGATGGGCGTGATCAAGCACAGAGCTCCTTTGTAAAGCTCCTTTCGAGCGGCCTCGATTCCAGAAGCTTCTGATCCTGCCATTGGATGACTGCCGACAAAGTGGGCGCCCGTTCCCTTCAGGATGCCCATGGCATGCTCCACAATCGGCCGTTTCACGCTGCCCACATCTGTAATGACGACACCGGGAGCAAGCACATTCGCAGCCACGAGCCGCTCGAGAAGATCTGGCATGACGCCAATCGGCGTGGCCAAGACAATCAAGCCCGCACCCCGCGCCGCCTTCGCGAGATCGCTCTCGGTTTCGAGTTCCGAGGATTCGATCTTGGAGAGAAACTCTAAGGGCTCAAGACGCCGCCCCCAGACAACTACCGGATGTCCCTGATCCGCCACCGCAAGGCCAAGTGAGCCCCCAAGAAGGCCAGGCCCCAAGACAACCGTGCGTCCAAGCATACAGATCAGTAGCAGGCGATCTGCCTACCTAAGGAACGAGAACCGTCTTCCCGGTCTTAGGACATTCGATCTGAGTCCCACTAGAAAGGCCAGATACATCAATATAGGGACCCTCCTTTGCATAGGGACTCACGACAAGGTTTGAAGCGCCTTGCACGGGGATGGCATAATCAAACTTCGGTTTCGTCGACTCCTCGATGGGATCGATATCCACTAAAGGCTCAGCTTCAGGAGGCTTTGGAGCAGGCCTGGGGGTCGGAGCAGGCCTTGTGTTCTGTTGGTCGAAGAGCTGCTCATCGCGAGGGTAAGTGCCTGGTGTTGTGCGATTCCAACGATCGGTTGGATACTGATTTCCACCATAACTTTGCCCGCGGTCGCTATTCACGCGTGGCGCACCCGGCTGGGATCCCTGAGGATATCTGAGGCTCCCATTCCTGCTTTGAGGGTAGTTGGGATTATCAAAAGGAATCGGCTCCAAACAGCCTCCCAACAGTAGAAGTAGGAGGAGCGGACAAGCAGATAGAATTTGGGAAGCCTTCATAAATCTCGGGGAAACGGGGGGTCGCCCCTTTGTCTAGCACCACACCGCTTTTATTCAATGATGTCAAGTCAGCGGCAGGTCAATGGGGGGCTCGGCCCGCGCTATTCCTTCAATTCCTTGGCCGCCACACGGAGCCGCCCTGCAGCTTGGACAGCTAGTCTCAGCGTGCCGCGCCGATGCTGAGTGAGACCCGTCCAGCTCGTAGGGGAATTCACCTTCAACAGTTCCTGAAACTGCAGCGCTGACGACGCCTTACGATACAGTACCATAGCAGCCTGGTCCGACAAATCCTCCGCCTTTGGCTCTAAAAGCGGCGGCGGCGTCCGATGAGCAATCTGCAAATAGTCCGCGCCTCGAGGAGGGTCAGTCACTGTCCAGCGCCACTGATCTCCTTCCCGCTCAAAGGTCGCTTTCAGCGGGAGGGGCTGTTTCAGTCGAGTCGCCGGATCGCCAAGCAGCGCATATAGCAGCACATGGTCTTTCCGAATGCGCGGCGTATCGAGCTTCCCTTCCAACTTCCCTTCGATGTTGGCCAAGACCAACTCGACCAAAGCATCTCGTTTCTTGTAACCCGCTTTCTGCGCCGCCACCCAAATATCGCCCAGCCTATCCGAAGGGCGACGCTTGAGTTCCTGCAACCAACATATCGATGAGTAGTAGTTTGGGAGCGGGTGCGATTGCGTCGTCGCGGCGATCACCGCCGAGGGCCCTCCGGGGACCTTCAGCAAAGACTCTGCTAGGCTCTCGTCTGAATGCGCAAAGTTCCCGCAGTCACAAGAGAAGATGATCGCTGGAGAAGCGGGAACCGTTCCCACGACCTGCTCTACTTGTGAAGAGTGATAGGCGATCCATGTTCTCCCTACCGGCATGGAGTAAAACGCGTCATTTCCACCATGGCCCATGAGTCCCGTGAAGAGCCCACCGCCTTTGGCTAGAGACTCATGAAAGAGATCTACATGCTTTTCCGGCACCGCCGAGAGTGGATCAGTGGCGTTGCCCATGATCAAATCGAGATCTGCCCAAACGGGCGCTTGCATGTGCAGTGTTTGGCGAAGGAGATTCGAAGCCATGTTTGCTTGGAAATGATCGCCATAAGCAGGATTGCCCGCCCACACCGGAAAGCGCAGCACGTCTTGGGTGGCAGGGAGATTCTCATAATGAACAATCTTTCTCGCGATCTGGGACACCGCTTCCGGAGTTCGTCCCGGCAGTCGACCCACAGGAATATCCGGGATCTCATCGCCATCAGTATCTCCAAAGACGGCATCCGAAACGAACCCTTCTGGCTGAGTCTTCTGCCAACGGTAAAGCGTTCTTCGTTCGCCTTTCAAATAGGCTCCCTGCTCAGGCTCGCTGGAAAGCACATCATCACCTAGCAGAACAATATAGTTCGGTTGCTTAACCAAGTTTTCCAAGGCCTTCTTCACCGACAGCGTCGACGTACGCACATCAAAGCCTTCCGAGCGTCGGTATTCCAGAAGAGGTGCCGCTGCTTCTTGCAATTTCTCGTCACCAATCACCAACCAAATCGGCAAGTCATTCCCAGACACTCGAATCGGTAGGATCGCTAAAAGTGCTAGTAGAAAGCTGGGATGAGGAAAGCGCATAGATTACAGTTTGCTAAGCGGAACCTAAACACTTCTCTTGGGTTCGGCAAACTAGTCCCTCTATGGGCCCAGTCGCAAGAGGCATAAAGGACGGAAGCAAATCTCACTGGTTGGCATCGAAGTTTGCCAAGGCCGGAGAGAGTTCGATCATCTCGGCCATTCAGGAAGAACTTGGCGCTGGGGACAAGACACTAAGCCAACTCGCAGGACATCGCCCTGAGCGGTTCCAAGACGACCTCAGCACCTAACTCACGCATCTTGAAAGCCATCAGAACATCATGTGATGGATAGCGCTAGTCACCTCGTCGCCACTGATTCCAAAGGCGAAATCGATGAATCCGTGCTCGATGTTCTCATCGCAGCCGTGGCAGACGATTCCATGGTCACTGCCGCACACGGGATCGATAACCTGGCCCGCCTTGGCAATGCTCGCCCCACTTGGCACTCAAAGATTCTCGCCGAACTCTTTCGCGTCGAGACGACCCACCGTGCAGCCAACTGCCGGGTGGTCCTCTTGAGTAAAGTCGCTGATGCACTTGGTAGCCTTCTGCCCAAACTCTCGGAGGTGAATCGTGCCGCTGTCATCACCTTCCTGAACCGCCTCGCCATGTGCGATGGCCGAGATGGCAAGAAAGCGACAAAGATTCTCAGGCGCCAACACTAACGCTCCGTCAGCAACGTCTGAGACAAAGATTCTTCAAAGCCTAAAAACGGCGTCTCCGCAAAGAGCGGCACACTAAGGCTATCACCTGGAACTCCTCCCCAGGACGGCATCTTCAGGGTAGCTGGTGTCATCATCGCCTCCCCAACAGGAAACGGCGTCGCCGCCGGAGGCAAATGCTGTACACCTCGGCACCAAGCCGCTTTCCAGGCTGCCTTATCAGCCTTAGTGTGCTCAACAGAGTTCATAGCCCATATCGGTATCGCGCAGGCTGAAACCGCCAACATCATCCCCAATCTTGTGATATTCATCATTGTAAACATCATGGCGAGGCCAAACCCTTTCGCGATTGTAATTCCGGACGGGGATTATCATGCATCTGCCAACACCGCCTCATGAACACGACACTCCCTAGCGCTCTGGTTAGCCTTGTACTATTAGCGTCAGGCAGCGCAGCCTCCGACATAGCCAGCAAACACTATCACTTCCACTCAGAAGGAAACGCTAGTGAAACCGAAGAAATGAGTAAGGTCCTGGAGGCAGCTTGGCCACAATTTGTGAACTTCTTTCAAGGCGCCCCCAAGCTTCGACAAGAGAAACTTGTCATCTACTTCTTCAACACAAGAGAAAGCTGGATAAGAAAACTGACACAAGACGGCCACAAGGTTCCAAATGACGGAGTGGGTGGTAGGTACTTTCACTCCAACAAGACAGCTTACCTTTACCGTCAGCCTACTCGCTACTACACGCGCTGCCTGCTTCTTCACGAAGCCGCCCACCAATTTCACTAACTCACCCGCCGGCTCGATAAAGAGATCAGCGCCAATTGGTATGTTGAAGGCGTCACTGAAAACCTCTCCTCTCATCACTGAGATGGCCAGACCCTTCAGCTAGGAGCACTTCCCGTTTCCCTTGAGAACTATCCGGGCAAAGCCTTCCGCACGATGACCACGACCCCACGTCCTCTCGTCGCCATGATTCAGAATGGTCAAACGAATCGGCCATTAGGCGCCTTGGTCATCCGCTACCTCGCCACGAAAGAGCCCAAGAAGTTCTCCCGGTTCGCCAAAGCAATCGAGAAACGAGACGCCTCTGAGCGCCTTTTCCAACGCTCCTTTGCCGACTACCCAACATTCACCAAACCGTTCCTAACTTGGCTCGAATCTCACCAACAGCCTCTCGATATCCGTTTCGACGAGTGGGAGCGCACTGGTTCAGGGTCGATGCTCGGCCACTCTAAAGATCGTATCTCTATCACAACTTTTAAAGACACTGTTTCTCTCGTGCAATGTCACACCCGAAATCGCCAAGATGAAGCTGGACGTGTCGGTCTCGTTCTGAGCTACCGCGCTCAAGAGGACTTCACGGTAGCGCTCTTCAATCAGAAGGGGCATTTGGAAATACTCACATGTGCACATAACCAATGGAAGCGCGTCGAGCGCAAAGCCCTCGCAGCTTTTCACGATACGAATGTCCGCCTCGCGGCCAAACGCGATGACGCTGGCGTCAGCCTACTCATCAATGATGAACGTCTCGGCCCATACCTCTTGCCTAACGGATCTCTTGGGCTCGCGCTCGATAGCTGTGAAGTGCGGTTCACCGACCTATCTTGGAGGTAACCAAGCCACATTTCCGCTCTCGACAGGCAGCGCGGTGCCATCCTAGGCTTCGACCATGTCTCAGAACTTTCTTAAACCCATCACCGCGTGCTTTGGCCAACCTGTGGCCGAGAACCCGACTCAGGTCATGATTGAAGCTGCCTATCAACAGCTCGGCTTGGATTGGCGTTACATCACGCTTGAGGTAGGCCCGGACGATCTCGCTGCCGCCGTCGCAGGCGCGCGGGCCATGGGGTTCCGCGGCTTCAACTGCACGATTCCCCACAAAGTTGCTGTCATCGAGCACCTCGATGGCTTGGGCGAATCCGCTGCCGTGATGCAAGCCGTGAACTGCGTGGTCAGAAGAGGCGATCAACTCATCGGCGAGAACACCGACGGCAAGGGCTTCGTCGAAGGGGTGAAGAAGCTGCGCGATCCAAAAGGAAAGAACGTCGTCTTGTTAGGCGCAGGGGGCGCTGCCCGCGCCATCGCCGTGGAACTCGCCCTCTCGGGTGCGGCCAAGATCACCCTCGTAAACCGGACTCCACAGCGCGGCCTCGAAACGAAAGCCTTGTTAGATGATCAGCTTGATGTCGCCACCGAACTGATCACTTGGGACAAGCCCTACGCCATTCCTGAAGGCACTGATTTTCTCATCAACGCCACCTCCATCGGGCTCTATCCCGACGTCGACGCTCAGTTAGACCTCCAGTACGATACACTCCAGGCAGAAACTTTCGTTTCTGATGTTGTCTTCAACCCACCGGCCACCCACCTCATCCGCGAAGCCAAAGGACGCGGCTGCGAAACCTTGGACGGCCTCGAAATGCTCGTGGGACAGGGGGTCATCGGGGTCGACTATTGGGCCGGAACCTCTCCTGAACCGAAAGTCATGCGCGAAGCCTTGGAACAGGTCTTCGCTTCATGAAGCGGGTATCGTAAACGGCAAGTTGACCCAATGAGTCTTGGGCTTCCCCTGATCATCAATCTCCTCAAAGAGATCGACTTCAAACGGTTTGCCAATCTGGTTCCCAGCTAAATCTTCCAACGTACTCAGAACACGAAAGCGATAGTCACCTGCTTTCCACGCAATTTCAGGCTTAAACTCCCAAACCTGTTCCGCCGCAGCCATCGAGACGGCACCCTCCACCGTTACACCCTTCGCATTCTCCAATCGAATCAATCGAACACTGAGGGCATGATCCATCGGCTCCGGGAAACGTAACTGTAATTTACCCATCGACCCAACATCAGGTAAGACCGGAGTCCACAATTTAGGATTAGGAACCGAACGATCCCCAGCCCCCACACGAAACGCTTTCACATAGCCTTCAGCCAACGGAAGCCCATCTGCATCTTCCCATGCCGCATCAATCACCAATTTGAAAGTCTTCCCTTCAATGAGCGAAGGGCCTATCTCCTCAAGCGGCTTCACCTTGCGTTTGATCCTGCCAGGATCAATGAAGAGCGTAACCCGTTTCATCTCCCGATCCCAGAGTTCTTCATCGAGTTCCAGAAACGGCAGTTCTATCTCCTGCCCCATATCATCCATGAGATGAATGTAATCATAGATGTGTCCCCGGCTCATCGGCGCGGAGAAGTGGAGGTAGAACTTCAAAAGATTCTCCGGAACGTTGTCAGCAGTCGGATAAACTGTATCGACGGTCGTGGTCGAAACCGTCTTCTCGCGCGGTACTTCATTCAGCGCTACCAGAGGTTCCTCGTCGCCTACCCGAAGGCTTGCTCGATAGCGCTGACCCGCTTGCAGCGGAAACCGGGGCTGAAACGTTAGTATCCCATCCAGTAAGGTATAACTTCCAGCCATCGGCGGCATGATCAACGCCTGCTCTAGCTCGACTGAATCAAGGTGTACGGTGAATACCGTTTCCCAGTCCAATGTCGAGCTAGACAGCGATACTCCGCGGGCCTCTACGGACTCACCTACCCACTGAACCGAGACTTCTGCTGCAGCGCGTGCCTGAGAAATCAGCCACAGTAGGCTAATGGCAAGAGCTGGTCCCCTCACGGTAAGGCCAAGGACTCCAAAGCCAGCACATCTTCACCATCACTGCGCAGAACGAGCGCTTGGGAACGGCCAAACAAGTCGAGCTGGTTGATTCCCTTCCAGTCCTCGATGGTGTCATAGGTAACACCTTCCTTGTCACTGACTTTCGCCTCAATACTCGGTGCATCGTCGATTTGGGCCGCCTCAATCTTCATGATGCCACGGCTACTATTAGCTAACAAGAGATACTCTTTCCCATCTTTCTCATAAACCACCATATCGATCGGGCGATTGCGATTTCCTAACTCAGCAATGGTCTTTCCTTTGACCTTCGCACCTGACTTCAACTGCTTCACAGGAAACTGCACGAGAGGCGTGCATGTGTATGCGGCGATTAAATGCGGCTCATTCCCGATATTGAATGGCACAAACGTGCGCACTGGAGAGCGTGTCTCGAACTTGCCGTGGGCACCATGATAGATCTCGACCGAAGTGCCGCTCTCCACTGTCTTAAAAGGAAACGGAATCGCCCGAAACTTGGAGGCAAACTCCTCGTTTGAAAGTCCTGCGATCAACAAGCGGTCTTGGAAGAAGGCAATGTCAGTGATCGCTTCCATCCGCTGATTACGAGCCCAGCGCCCCTGCCCTGAAACTTTGTCCTCTGGTGCGTTGGGTAACTTCGCCACAGAATGCTTCACTTTATCTAGATTCACCAACTCGGGCGTTCCACTTCCAGTCACTTTCACCAGTACCGGATTCGCCTCGGGACCACGCCCACGCGACACGGCCAAATACGCATTCCGTGAAATTGGATTCACCGCCAAATCATCGATCAACACCTGATCTGCCGTCACCCCTAACAATCCCGCGATCTTCTCATTGATCGCCTTTACTTTCAACGGCTTGTCCGCAGATGCAGCCTTAATATCACCCGTCACTACCGCAATCACTTGAGCTGATTTGGAATCTCCTACGAAGAGAATCCCATCCGGCCCGAAAGCCAAGGGCCCCATCGATTGAAAGGCAGGCTTGCCCTCCTTCATGCCCGCCAGCCAGTCGTCCGCCAAGAGTGTGTTCGTCAGAACAGCGGCTGCAAATACGGCAACCGAGGAGAGAGATAGAATTGGTTTTCTCATGATCATCGATGATTTCACCGGCCAGTCTCGCATGGCCAACACCTTAGTGACAAGTTCCCTCTTTAAAGAATAGAAAGCGCGAGCCTACTTCGGGCTCTGATAATTCACGGGCTCCTCCGTAATCGTAATATCGTGCGGGTGGCTCTCCCGAAGGCCGCCAGCAGTAATTCGTACAAACTGAGCCTTAGCACGCAGCTCATCCAACGTGCGCGCCCCGACATATCCCATGCCGGATCGGAGACCACCGAGAAGCTGGTAGACCGAATCCGCCAACGGCCCCTTGTAAGGCACGCGGGCTTCAACGCCTTCCGCAACAAGCTTCCCACTAGCATTCTGCCCATAACGATCCCCCGAGCCTTTGCGCATGGCTTTGACTGAACCCATCCCTCGGTACTCCTTAAAGGTTCTTCCCTGCCAGTTAACCATTGCTCCTGGGCTCTCTTTGGTTCCTGCTAGCAGTGAACCTAACATCACACAATCGGCCCCTGCGGCGAGAGCTTTGACGATGTCCCCAGAATAGCGGATACCACCGTCAGCGATGCTGATCACACCATGCTCTCGGCAATGGTCTGCGACTTCCCTCACAGCTGTGAACTGGGGCATGCCCACTCCGGAAATAACGCGCGTTGTACAAATTGATCCTGGACCCACCCCGATCTTCACCGCATCCGTGCCCGCACTGACCAGGTCCTTGGCTCCTTGCTTCGTAACCACATTTCCAGCAACGACGGCAACCTTATCTCCATAGGATGATTTGAGCTGCTGAATCAGATCCATCACGCGCGTAGTGTGCCCCGTAGCGGCATCGATGAAAAGCCCATCGGCGCCCACTTGAATCAAAGCTTCTGCTCGATCCTTCCAATCTGGCCCTACACCGATGGCTCCCCCCACCCGCAGGCGCCCTTGCGGATCCTTACAAGCGTTGCCGAACATGTTGCGCTTCTCAATGTCTTGACGCGTAATCAACCCTGTCAGTTTTCCACTACTATCCACCAACGGGAGTTTCTCAATGCGCCCCTTGGCAAGGACACGCAACGCTTCATTGAGCTCCGTGTCTGACTTGCCAGTGATCAATCGCTCTTGGGGCGTCATAATCTCTGCAACCGTCGTGCTGTCGTCAGAAACGTTCCACATGTCACGGCTTGTCACCATGCCTTCGAGCTTGCCTTCGCCATCAACGACCGGAAATCCGGAGACGCCATGCCTCGCCATGACCGTGCGAAGCTCGTGCATTGGAAGATCTGCTGTCACCGTCTGCGGATCATGAATCACTGCATTCTCTGACCGTTTTACCCGACTCACGTGCTCAGCTTGCTCATCCACGGGACAATTCCGATGCACGACTCCGAGCCCACCTTCTCGAGCTAACGCAATGGCTAAGCCTGCTTCAGTCACGGTGTCCATGGCCGAGGAAATGATCGGTATATTCAGCGAAATCTTACTCGTGAGCTTCGTGGTGACGTCAGCCTCGCCTGGGAGGATCTCACTGAGCCCCGGTTGCATCAGCACATCATCGAAACTTAGTCCTAAGGGAATGTCATGATTCATAAGCGAGAAGTCTAACTAAGCGTTTAAAGCAGCGTTGATTTGGTCTCTGTAGTCTTGGGCTCGCTGGGCGAAACTACGGTCGTCTTGGGCGAAGAGAAGTCCACGGCTGACATTGACCAAGATCGGCGCCTTTCGCCCTTGCCCCGCGAGTGCTTGGAGATCGCCACCTTGGGCTCCAAGCCCTGGCAGAAGCAGTGGAAGGTCCGCAATCTTGTCGAGTACTTCTGGCTCGGCGTTGGTCAATCCTACCACCATGCCTGTCGACCCCTCTGGAGCTCGCAACGCCATGTCTTGAATCTTTTGAAATACTCGTCCTTCGCCACACGGCTGCATCTGAACATCTTGCGACCCCGCATTGGACGTAATCGTTAGGATAAACAGGCCGCGTCCTTCGTAGGCCAAGAATGGCTCGAGAGAATCGTAGCCCAAGAATGGATTCAGTGTGACCGCTTCCACGTCGAGATGTTCGAAACACGCCTTGGCATAATATTTCTGTGTCTCGCCGATATCACTACGTTTGGCGTCCAAGATGATCGGGATCTCTCGAGGGCGATCAGCAAGCACGCGCTCAAGAATGGCCACTCCTTTGGATCCCAGGGCTTCGAAATAAGCCATGTTCGGCTTAAAGGCCGCTGCATAAGACGCGGTTTCCTCCATGACTTTGCGAACAAAGCTTTCGATATCTCCACCCGCGATCAGATCGGGGCGAGGATCGAGCCCGACACAAAGGTTCGACTGAACTGCGGCAATTCGTTTGAGTTGGAGATCGGCGTAAGTCATAAACTATTTCTGCAAGCGGTCTAACAAGACATCTTCACCGAGGATGACCATTTCCACATGGCCTTGAACCGTCTGATCGAGGAAAGGCGTATTGCGGCTCTTCGAGCGCATGAATTCTTTGGTGAACACAGTCTCACGTTCTGGATTGAAGACCGTCAGATCCACCTTAGCCCCCTCTTTGAATTCCACCGGCTCCATGCGAAGCAGGCGTCTCGGCTCTGCCGAGTAACGTTTGACCAAGAGGTCCCACCCAAACGTTCCCGTCCTTATGAAATTCTGATAAAGCGTCGGCAAGGCGGTTTCTAGCCCCGTGATCCCAAAGGGTGCGCTCCCGAAATCGAGCTGCTTCTCAAAGTCCGTGTGGGGAGCATGATCGGTGGCAATGATATCAAAGATGCCACGCTTCAATCCATCTAACAAGATCGCGTTATCTTCAGCAAGGCGCAACGGAGGGTTCATTTTGTAGTGGGTGTCGTAATCTCCAATATGCGTTTCATTGAAAAAGAGGTGATGAGGTGAAACCTCACAGGTCACGTCCACACCATCGTCCTTGAAGCGCTCGATAGTCCGCATCCCTTCTCCAGACGTTACGTGCTGGATGTGCACATGCGCTCCTGTCAGGTTAGCCAATCGAATATCGCGGCTGATGCAGATCTCTTCGCTCGCCGCTGGAATACCCGGCACCCCAAGCCGGTAGGAAACTTCCCCTTCGTTCATCGCGCCGACACCCGAGAGCTCTTTCACTTCGCAGTGACTCGCGACAATGAGATCGAACTCTCGCGCATATTCCATCGCACGTCGTAACACTTGGTGATTGCCCACTGGATCACCATCATCAGTGATCATGACGGCACCACGAGCATGCATGCCGCCAATATCAGCCAGCTCTTTCCCGACCCGACCTTTGGTGATACAGCCCGTGGTATAGACAGGAATGCGGGCCTCACGAGAGGCGATATCGAGCACCGATTGTACCATACCCGCACTATCAATCGCCGGCGTACAGTTCGGCATCGCCACAATGCCAGTCACACCGCCATTGATGGCCGCCTCGGATCCCGTAGAAATGCTCTCTTTGTCTTCGCGACCAGGCTCGCGGAGATGCACATGGGCATCGAAGAGACCAGGCAAGATCACACGACCAGCACAATCAATTTCAGCCACCCCATCCACGGCGGGCAATGCAGATCCTACCGCTGTGACATGGCCTTTCTCGATTAAGAGATCGGCCTCAACCAAGTCGGGCGTATTCTCTTGAGCTAGCTGCCCGTTGCGAAGAATGTAAGCGTCGTTGCTCATGAAGAAGATTAGTCAGTTTGTTTCTGGTTGAAGCCAATAAAGAACAGCCATGCGCACAGCGATGCCGTTCTCCACCTGCTGATTGATCAAGGTGCGCTCGTAGGTCATGACATCATCGCCAAGCTCGACTCCACGATTGACGGGGCCAGGATGAAGGACCCAGGTGCCCTCGCCTTCTACCTGTCGAAAGCGTTCCTCGGTGAGACCGTAGATCTTGTGATACTCATTGAGACTGGGAAAGAACTGGTCATTCTGTCGCTCAAGCTGCACTCGCAGAAGGTAGATCGCATCCGGTTTCCACGCCAACGCCTCATCATAAGTGTAGAACTTCCGCATGAATTTAGGACGGGCCTGCGGAATAAGCGACCCAGGTCCAAGCACGCCAATTTCCATTCCGAGCTTCTCACAGATTTGTCCGACTGACCGCGCAACCCGCGAATGGAGGATATCTCCCACGATCAGGATCTTCTTTCCGGTGAGGTCTTCAAACGTTTCACGCAGCGTGAACGCATCAAGCAGGGCCTGCGTAGGATGGGCGTGAAACCCGTCACCGGCATTAACCACGGAGGCCTTCGTATGCTTCGAAATCATGTTCGGAACCCCAGCAGCCGCATGACGCACTACCACGTAGTCACATTTCATAGCCTGCAGGGTGTCAATCGTATCCAGGACCGACTCTCCTTTGACCACGGACGAACTGCCCACCGTAAAGTTGGTCACGTCTGCCGAGACGCGTTTGGCCGCAATCTCAAACGAAGACCGCGTGCGCGTTGAGGGCTCGTAGAACAGCGTAAGTACCGTCTTACCGCGCAGTGGCGGCACTTTCTTGATCGACTTCGTAAATAGCTCCTTGAAGGGCCCCGCAGTCTTCAAGACAAACTCAATCTCTTCCAAGGATAAGGAGGCGATATCGAGAAGGTCTTTGCGAGGTTCCATGGCACTA
>Ga0222718_10000459_pt1 | contig 41705 bp, 50 predicted proteins | sample C33_27DmetaG_FD_165045 | JGI IMG/M metagenome (GOLD analysis project Ga0222718, IMG submission 165045) | Estuarine water microbial communities from San Francisco Bay, California, United States - C33_27D | ecosystem: Environmental > Aquatic > Marine > Unclassified | place: USA: California...
CGGGGACTGCACCCGGCAATGGCCTGCCACCGCCGCTGCTCGGAGGGCCTACGTTAGGTCCTGTAGCGACTTCCTGACCAGTATCTGTCCTACGGAAACGCTCCTGACCAGTGCGAACGCCTTCGCTAACAACTTTAGGCTGATTTAATGGGCGGTGACGCTCCATATGCTCTTGTAGTCGTCGTGCATTACGGTCTTGGATAGCGTTAGCGACAATGTTGTGGCGCTCCACTTTCGCGTCTAGACGTGTGTTAATACCTCTCTGTGTGCGTGGAAGCGGATTCCCTTGTTTGTCGTACTTCTGGTCTGTAAGGCCACGCAGAATAGCGGGGTCTTCGGCACTGAAAGTACCCGTGCGGGCTTCGTCTAACTGAGAAGAAACACCAGCACCACGAATCGACTGCTCAACAGACGCTGTAATGGGGGCGTAACCGCGCGAACCACCAAAGGCGGTGACATCAGAGGGTGCGATATCTATGTTTTCGCCAGTGTCTTGCCTAGAAGAAAATCGTACCGGCATGATACGGCGAGTAGGTACGAACTTATCGGGGTTATATTCGCCTTTACCTGTTCGCTTACTGCCTTCCGCTTTGGGTTGCAGCAAAGAAGAGCGGTCCCCCATTCGGGCAGCAGCGATAAGCCCAGCCCTTTCCTCTTTAGAGATGCCTGTTTTTCTAGGTTCTCTAGGAGCACCACTGTACGAAGCCGAAGAAGAATCTACTGGGCTGTCGGTGTCTGCCCCATACATAACGTCTGTAGGGGAAACGAGACCTTGACCGCCATCATCATCCTTTGGGAATCCCAGACCGTCTCCGTTGTCGCCTTTGCGTGCCATTGCTGACCTCCAAGAAATATACCTTAGGAGTAGATTATCACAAGGTTTTAGCGTGCAACCGGCTTCCAAGTCATTGAACTGATAGTTTCTCCAGTGTCTCCTTCGATGTCGTCAAAACCAATAATAAAGGTTAAGTCGATACCTCTGGGGGCTACGAAACCACGTGCAATAGCGCACGCTTTAGATGCCTGATTTACGGCGGAAGCGCCAATCGCCCTCATTTTGGGGGACTGGCCAGCGACAATTGCTCTCGCCAAGATAGATCCTACAGATGACGGATTGCTAGATCCAGACACCTTAATAACGTCTTCGTTATCGGCCATGGGGTACTCCTAATAGTCGTATGAAATCCTACGAACACTATATTAGTTGTACCCAGCCTCCTTGAGTAGGCTACTTAGGTCCTCAAGACGAAGAATTGCATAAGTATCTCCTAGCGTCTTTTCGCCTACTCCGGGGCGTTTGACTACTAGAACTGGTAGAGCGTCCCCTCCGACCTCTTCTTGTTGCGACTGTGATACAGCGGCATTGAGCCAACCTGACAAATCAAACTTCTTCTGGTTCTTACACTGAATGATTGCTTGACGACGAGGGCTAGCAATACCGTTAATGTCACCGCTGTCGTACTTACCAGACAGACTAGGCCGAAAAGCCTTTTTAAAACTACGGTTGCGTAAGTAGCGGACGACGAGAGTTTCAAAAGAAGTCCCCTTAGCCTTGTTTTTGTTACCCATTTAAATCTCCATATAGTGGTTCCCACGAACCGCCTTCTGAATACTCCCACTCATCTCCAGAGGGGTACACATTGTCGGGTCGCCCTTTGATGTACACCACCTTACTATCTCCTAGCATCAACTGGTGTTGTACCCCGTCGATAACCCATGGATAGTAGACTTTGCCTCCAGTAAGGAACTCCTTACCGATCTCGGGGGCGCTACCGATTGCCACGGGTGATACTTTGGTGACGCTTTAAGGGGCTGTAGGGGAGCATGGCTCTGCAATGCTCGCAGATGTAGTAGTGGTACTTGCGCCCATTCTCTGTGTTGTTTTCGTATTTCATACCAGCGGTGCCTGAGCCGGGGCACTCTATCTCTGCATCATCATGTAAGAGATCCATATGTAGCCCTCCATCATAGTTATCAAGTCGTGTAATTGGTCAGAGTCTAATTCTTTCCACGATCCTCCGTCGTCCTTATCCACCCCAGGAATCATGCGAGCCAACTCGTACCGCTCTTCTTTGGTGAAACCGAGTTCTTCTTTTAAGGCCATAGCCTTCTTGTACCGGTTCATACGGGGGTCATTCACTCTTGCCTCCAACGAGAAGGTGCGTGGTTGTTCTCGACCTCAAACTTGTGGTCTTCGTTGTCGTAACGACGAAAGATCCATTGGCACGGGTCGTTACCTTCGTCCCACTCTTCCTCTTCTGCTTCTGAGATGGGGATGCCGTCGTGAGTGGCGCAGACTAGCGGGCCTATCCACCCTCTACGTTGCCCGTATCTAACCCATTCTTCGTAGTCAACGTGGTATGTCATCATCATTTACTCCAGCAGGTAGACTTGTATGTACAAAAACGACAGAAGTTACAAGACTTGTAGGTGGCTTTTACCGGCCTAGCAGGGACGATGTCGTCTTCGATAGCGTCAATAACCTCATCAATACCTTGCAATATGCCCGCAGTAAGTTCCGGGTCGTACTTGATGTGGAACTCTTTGACGTCTTGAGATGGTTTCCACTCGTAGATAACGATGGCATCATGAATGCCCAAGCACATCATGTACAGGTTCACCTGACGGCGGTGAGTAGTGAGGGGGCGCTTGATCTGTTTCCACAACCCGTCTAGATTCAGGTCACCGTTTTCATATCCTTCATAGAGTTTTGGGGCGTCCCAGCGGATAGTGCCTAGCCCCACAGACTTAATCTCTACAACAGCCTTACCTTTGCTGTCTTCCCACACACCGTCAGCGTGTCCAACAATGCGATAACGCTCGCTGTAGACAGAGACCTCTTTGTACTTGATATCGGGGGAAGAGCATAGGGCACAGGAATCAGGGGATTTGTCCTCCCATTCATAGGAGCACGCTTTGCATTTCCACTTACCGTACAGATTGCCCGTTTTGTGCATCCACCTTTGCCACTTGTCGTGGATGTTGTGGCCCTCAGCAAAGATGTTCATGCGCTTGAGGTTCATAGACTGGGGGTCGCTCTCCTCAGTGTCAGTAATCTTGTACCAAGTTGAGCGGGGACACCAGTCGTCTTTAGCCATCTCACTAGAGTGAAAATGCTTAGTGTCTCGGTGAGAGTTACGCTCTGCTTGCTCTAACGCAAGAGCCGCCTCCACCTTGGATATCAATCTGTTGTTGTCCTTAGCGCTGAATTGCTCTTTGTAGTTCTTTAGGTACCACGGATTGTCAGTCATCTATCATGTCCAGAAAGTCGTCTTCGGTTAATACTACGTAGCGATGTCCCGCCAAGTCAATCTGCAACAGAGGGATTCTCCCCTCCAACCTAGCCCTTTTCACCAGATCCCGCATGTCTACAGCCTTAACGCTGTAGGACTTAGCCTTAGGGTCCATCTTAAGTTTGTTTTCAATCATGAAGTCTTCGGTGCGTACGTCTGCTTTGCGTACCCACCCAGCGCCTGACATGGCGTTGCGGCTACCTTTGTACGCCTCTGCTGTGCGCTTTTCTTGCCGAACTGACTTCTTCTGGGATTCAGTCGCCACTTTCTACCGGTGCCTCTCCCATAACCCTGTCCATAGCAGCCTTTTTAAGGTCGCTTTGAAGCCCTAGGTCTTGACGAACCATGTCGTATAGTTCATCTTTCTTATTGGCGATGCGTTCCCCGTTGAACTTGTACCGCCCCTCGAATAACTCAAGAGCAAGAGCGACATTGACGATATCCTTAGCGGTATCAAAGTCACCCTTACGGTAACCCCCTGAGTTAGCGAAGTAGAAATCTGCCTGAGCAATCTGCTGGGGGCGGTAGGTCTTGTTCTTCATCACACGCATCTTGATGCTTTGACCTACACGGGTGTCCAACTTAGACCCCTCGCTGATCCACTCGTCACGGCGTACCTCAACACGAGTAAAGAAGTAGTAGTTCTTGGCCTTACCACCGGGAGTGGTGCGGGGGTCGCCGTACATGACTCCGATCTTGTCACGCCACTGGTTGATAGCGATGAGGGTGCATGACCGCTCATCCTCTGTCATAGAGCGACGCTGTGCTTTGGCGCACTTCTTAAAGAACCGACTGAGTATCTGAGCACCGGTGGCAACACTGGCCTCATCCATGGACTTGTTAACTTCTGTTTCCGTGACGAGAGCGGGCAGGCTGTCGATTACGACACAGTCAACTGCTCGGTTGTCCACGGCTTTCAGAACGAGATCAAGAGCGGCTTCCATCTCGTTAGTTTCTACCACCCAAAGACGGTCCAAGTCAACACCGAAAGAGGCGGCATACTCAGGAACATACTCTTCTGCGGCTACCCACAAGGCCAGCCACTCAGGGTCTTTGGCTTGGTTAGCAGCGATGGTCTTGTAAGCAATAGCAGTCTTGCCTGACGACTCTTCGCCTACAATCTCGTTCCACTGGTTAGCCGCCCAGCCACCGCCTAGAGCGAGGTCGTAAGCAAGCAACCCTGTAGTGGTGTGAGGCATTTCCTGCTTGGCAGAACTGCCTTTGATAATTATGTTTTCTCCGTATTTCTTGTTGATTTCTGCTGCTAGTTCTTCGATTAATACCAGACTGTTATCCACAATTTTCCTTTATGACCAGTTTGACTCCAACCCTTGTGCGTAGGAGCCGTTGTACCCGCACTCAAAGCAGTGTGGGCGGGGCTGTTGCCCATTGACACGAGAACCTGCGGAACCCATGCCAGAGTAGGCAGTATAGCCAGTAGCGCTACCGCAAGCGGGACATGCCATGCTGCCCTCCATACGGTGTGCCTCGCCCCCCTTCCACAACCTCATGGCTTCTCCCATAGGGACTTCCGCATTGGCGTCTCTATTGGGGTCAAGCACGGGTTTGGTGTGCTGAGGGGGAGCGGGCTGGGGAGCCGCCTCAACGACAGACTGTTGAGGCGCTGGGGCAGGTTGAGCCGGAAGGGTAATTCCCCTGCTCGGTTGTTGGGGTTGCCCTAACTTGTTAGCCCACCAAGAAGAGTTACTCATCTTCATCATCCTCTATGTTTTCTTCATAGTTAGTAAACTTGTTCATGAAGTCCTCGAAAAGACTTAAGGCTTCGCTTTGATCTTTGCTAAAGAACTCTGCTGTGGAAAGCATGATATCGGGTATCTCAACTTTTTCGTTGAGGCTGATAACTCCTGAGTTCAACAACATACTGATAACAGACACAGCAAAAGAAGTAAGAGAATCAAGCATACCTACACCTGACTCTGCGGTGAGTTGGTTGTCAGGGTCCATGTGCCTAGTCATCCACCAAGCACTATTAGCAATCATCTCTCCAGCCTTACCCTGCTGTAGGGTCAGCCATAGAGCGAGAACATCCTTGATCTCTGCTTCCATAGCCTCTTCCGATGAGGGTACGAACCCATTATCGTTGGCTATCGAATGCCCCTCAAATGGCGATAAGTACAAAAAGAAGTTACGCCTTTGCTTCCTGACTTCGTGATCAGCGTCTTCAGACATATCAACCTTTCGCTTCTGCCCAAGATCGGGCATGGTGTGCCTCTACCTCTAATGCAACACCTTCGATAACTCTGCCATTTCCCATTGCTTTTTCTAAGTCCCTCTCCCATCGTGTGACATCCTGAGAGGGGACGCTTATCACGATCTCGTCGTGAACTTGCACTAACATCTTACACTCTGGGAAAGGCAAAACGTTGTACACCTTAATCATTGCTTCTTTGCAAATCTCTGACGCTGTACCCTGCACTACTGCGTTAATAGCCTGACGCTCAGATCTAGCACGAGAAGCAAAATCGTCAGAACCGAGGTCGGGTACACGCCTGCGACGCCCCTTCATTGTCTCTACATACCCCTGAGATCGGGCTTTACGGATAACCTTGTTCTTCCACTCAGTCAATCCAGAGTACCCCGCGTTGTAGTTGTCTACGACAGTACGAGCCTCATCAAGAGATAACTGACCACCGGTAGCATCAACGAGACGCTTAGGACCACCACCATATCCCATGAGAAAGTTCGGGACTTTTCCGTAGATGTTTCTCTCTTCACCGGTGATCTCCTCTGGGGGCTTGCCCAGAATAACACTGGCAGTACCGGCGTGTACGTCGATATTCTCACTAAAAATGTGTAGTAGAGCAGAGTCTTGAGAGTACATAGCCATAATACGCATCTCAATCTGAGAGTAGTCAGCGACTATCAGACTGTTCTCAGGCTCTGCTACGAATAGGCTACGAACCCGTCCGTCACGTGGGATGTTCTGTAGGTTGGGGTCGCTGGCAGACAGACGACCAGTTGCAGTCCTGTGAAGATGAAACTGTGGATGCAGCCGGTCTCTGTGTAGCAAAGGAATCAGACCGTCAACGTAGGTTGACTTCATCTTCTTTAACTCTGCATGGTTCATCAGCAGGTCTACAACCGGGTGCTTACCCTGTAGCGACTTCAACGAGTCATCATCGACGCTAGGGTTGCCTTTAGCCGTGACTTTCTTTGGCTTGAGACCTAGCCCGCCCTCACGCTTTTTGCCGAACAGGAACTGGACTTTATGAGAGTTACTGTCGGGGTTGAAGCCTACGGGGGCGTATTGAGAGATATCAACCAGATTAAGATTGATATTGAGGTCTAACTCTTTACCGAGTTTAGTCATCTCGCGCTTGTTAACCCTGACTCCGTTCATCTCCATCTGGGCTAGGACTGGCAACACGTCCAACTCCAGATACAGAGCGTCCATCATGGTTGAGTGTTGAATCTTACGAAACAATCGTTTGTAGGCTAACCACGCCCAACGAACGTCGTAGTGGACGTACCGGCAGGCTTTGCTGAACGGTTCCGTGGTCAGCGTCTTACCGATCTTCCCGTCACGATGGTACGGGTCAAACTTGAACACCGTGTCCAAAATGGTTACTAAACGGTAGTTAAGTAGGTTCTCATTGACTAGGTGCATGAGGATCTGGGTGTCTATGTACCTACCCTTAGGTAAATCCCCACCGTAATACTTAGCGACGGACTTAGCATCGAACTTGATGTTCTGGTTGATCTTGACAATGTCCTCATCCATAAACAACGGTTCCAAAGCGGTGAACACCTGTTCTTGGGTCAACTGCTCGGGGGCGTCTGTGAACGTAGCCGGTATGAAGTACTTAGACCTTGCCATCGACTCCTTGCCAGATGACAGAACCGCACGGTATCCGGGCGGAGGGACAGTTGAGCCGTCCCCTCTCTCCTCTGGAACCAGAACCTCTCCGTTGGGGTGCCCCATTGGTATCGCCCAAGAGTTGCCACGAGTGCCTATCCCTATCCAGAACACATCATTCCGAAAGGGGTCAAGAGCAACCCTACCTCGCCACTTATCCTCAATGGCCTGACGTGACCGCTGAACGGTTGTGGGGTGGGTGACTTTGAGCGAAGCCTCTTTCTCAGCCCACTCACGCTCCACCAAGTCCATAACATCGGCGTGCCGTTCAATGTTTCCACGAGTCTCTACGTCAAATGTGAACTGACGTTCGCTCTTGACAATATCGACTACCGACAATAACTCTTCCATGGTAGTGACGGCGGGGGCACCATACCCCCGCCGCCACGCTGTGCCGTCAGCCATGAATCAGTTTTCGTAATCCAATTCCTCAGCAGCAATGGTAAGCAAAGTCTTACGGTTAGGAATAGGTACGATACTGGTATCGTAAGCCTGCTTCATAACCTGCTCTAAAGCGTCGTCGGTCAAAGGTGAGATGTTCCACTCTTCTTCCAAGTCCCGATCACGAACCATCTGATGGTTGGTTTGCGAGGTCGGCCCCTTACCACTGCGGGAGATTGCCCAGTAGTGCTTAGGAAGCGGACCCTGCCGGGGGTCTTGATGAAAGTTCTTAAGGCTGTCGATCACTCGGGGACCGACTTCGTAAGACTTGATGGTGGTGTCTCCATCCTCAGTAAGCAGAGCCACGTTAAACGCAAAGCGTGCTGAGGGGCGGTGTCCTGCATCGCACAGAGGGCAACCCTGTGGGTGCATATCTGACAGGCAGGTAAAGGACTTCTGCCCTTGACGCTCCACCCAGTGCATACGGAAACTCGTATACGGCTCTTCTTCTAGGAACTTCACGATGACTGGCTTGTCATCAATCTTCAGGCGCTGGGCAAACGGGCTGTCAGCCTGCTTGGTTTGCTCTACGTTGCCCCAACCGCGCTTGATTACACGGCGAGCCTGAGCCACGTTAAGGTCGCTGTCCTGCTCAACGGCAGGAGCATCGACGATGTCGTCATTGTCAATAGTGTCCGTATCAAAACGTCCCATGTCTTTAACTCTCTTCTTGTCAGTGTGTTGGGTATTTCTCAGCGATGTGCTTACGAAAGCCGTCCCAATCATTTTGATGTGGGTCGTCAATATTAAACTGCATCGCTGCTTCTACAATGAAGACAATCTGTGCTTCACTGTAGAGTCTCCTACCCTTTACCGCCTTGCCCGGAATCTGTTCTGAGCGAGGGGCTGGGGTTCGGAAAGAGGCTGGGGGAATCCACCCTTTCGCCTCCCATGACCTGATGGTCACAGGCTTTCTATTGAGTGCGGAGGCCAAAGCCCCCACTGTGTAGAACTTACGAGTAACACCTTTTACTGCGTACTCTTGGTACTTGAGGCCATTTAACCACTCATGAGTTACGTTGTCAATGACCTTTCCACGATTTCTCGGAGCAGTCTTACCGGGAAAGTCGGGACCGTCCTGCGCAGATTGCTGCTCTGCTTCCTTTTCGGAGATAATAGCGTTAAACAAATCCAACGGATCGGTACTCATACTGCCCCATATTGTATCGGTAGATAGTTGTTACTTTGCGGATAGCCCTTGGAGCAACCGGATAGCGCGGTCAAGTCGCCTTGCTTCGTCGTCACCCCTAGGTACGACTCTTGACAAAAAGAAAGCCGCATCGGCGGCGACAGCGGTAGTGGGGGAGGGAGCAGAAGCAGTTTGACTCATCTCAGTTGGCCTTTCTATGTGTTTGGTGAAGTTACGACGATAGCACATGTTCAGTAGTCGTAAGTTGCTCCCTCAACCGGCTTCATGAAAGCGTAACTAGGTTTTGGCGTATCGATCAAAGACTGGTACTCTTCCTCCAGCCCAGCCTCGTCTCGATGGTCGTAGATGTACGCAACGAGGGCATCCTCGTCTACAACCTCTATGGTTTTACTGATAGAATCCCAGATGCCTCGGGCCTTTGCCCACTGCTCTGCCCGCTCGTGGTTCACGCTCTTACTGCCCTGACGACGTTGACGCTGAAGCATGTAACGCCCAGCCGGTAGCCACTGGTGGCCTTTATCGTCCTCTTCACCATTCTCTGTGACGGCATCGACAAGCATCTTTTTGTACTCTTCTACTTGCTTTTTGAGCATGTCAATATGCTTGATTTGCTTTAGGTACTCTTCTGCAACTCTCTCTATATCCATCTTGTCTCCTATACGTTTGACTCTCTCAAAAACTGAGAGAGTGTGTCCATATTTAATTCCATACTTCCGTCGTTGTCGTGGTGCTTACCGTCAATAAAAGCCTCGTTAACAGACCTTTTAACTTGCAGCATCTCGTACTGACGCTCTTCGATACTACCCTGCATGACGAACGTTGCAATAGTAACGTGAGGAAACTCAGACGAAAGCCTGATGATTCTTGCCTCTCGTTGTTCTAACTTTCCGCTACTCCATGGAAGGTCGTAACTTATCAAGTAGTTGGCTATCGGGAGGTCAACCCCGTAACCACCAGCGTCTGAAGAAAGAAATAACCTACAACTGGGGTCTTCGGTAAACCGTTGTTTAGCGGCATCTCTTTCCTCAGCACTCATTCCCCCCATAAACAGTACGCTGTCGGTCAGCCCTTCGGTCGCCTGCTTTATGAGACGCAAGTTCTTCTTAAAGAAGGAGAACAAAACTACCTTGTTGTCATCGCTCTCGTCAAGTACCTGTCGTATGTATTCGACACAAGCATCCAGTTTGGGGGCTGCATTGACGCCCTCTAGCCGTCCTTGTCGCACGATATCATGGGCATACTCACTACCGTGGGGGGAATTCTTATCACCGTATTCCCGTGCCGACTCGGCAATCAAGTCCGGGTTGTCGCATAGCATACGTAAAACGGTAAGCCTAGACATGATCTGCCCTTGAGCATCGTCTCCGCCGGAGCCGTTGTAGTGTGCCCACAAGTTAAATGAACCACGAGAGTTCGACATAGCGTCACTAATCTTTGATAGTAGATCGTGGGATATGTGCTTGTATAGAGCAGCGCCACGAGTATCAAAGGGGACGGGTATAGTTTGATGAATTATGTCAGGCAACTGATCTTTAATATCGTCCCTAGTTTTACGAACCATACACTCTTGCATTACCTTGTGCATTTTGTCTAAATTACGATATCTAGTGGGTTTACCCCAGTGATCTCTGACTATGAAAGTCCTATCAAATGTCTTAAAATCACCTAAAACATCTTTGTCAACGAACTCCATAATGCTAAATAGTTCTTCAGGACGATTCTCAATAGGCTGTCCCGTGAGAGCAAACCGGTAAGCAACAGTCCTGCCGACCCTTTTAATGAGCCTAGAACGCTTAGCAGACCTGTTCTTTATCATGGTGCTCTCGTCCACGACCACTGCTTGTATGGTACCTAACTGACCTATATCGTTTGCCAAAGTCTCAGAGTTAACCACAACATAACGACTGTGCTTAGAGAACCTCCATTGTGCCGTACGCCTGTTCTTAGGACCATCGATTACCGTGCATTTAGCGTCTGTGAACTTAGAGATCTCTCTAGCCCACTGGTACTTTAGGGAAGCGGGGACGATTACTAAACAACGTTCAATCTCCCCTTCTTCAAACAGTTGCTCCACAGCCCCCAATGTTGTGGGGGTTTTTCCAGCACCCATCACCATGCCTAAAAGCATCTGGCCACGGTCGGTCATCCGCTCTACTGCCTCTTGCTGGTAGGGCCATAATTGTCCTTTAAACACGGATAACACTTGCCCTATCGATACCGCTTATAATCTGGTAGTCAGTCATGTCGCCTAAGTCCTTTACGCCTTCATCGTACCGCCAGAACTTGACCCTTCGACGTAGGGAGGGGAACGCCGACGACAGACGACGGGTCTCCAGAGACCCAGCATTGTCATTGTCTAAGGCAAGGATAACCCCGTCAAACCTGTCGGCCAGCATAGTGATCTGAGTTTCGGAAACGTTAGCACCGAACGAAGCCACGGCGGAGATGTCCTCACCGGCGTACACGCTGTGGAAGCGGACTACATCTAAGGGGGACTCAAGCAGTAGGGCTACTTTACCGAACGCACGTTCGATACCAAATAAGGTATCTCCTTTGTGGACTCCCTCGGGCCTGTTGCGTACCCAACCATGCTTCTTAAGTTGCCACCCCCACAATTCTCCTAGAGGGGACACGATAGGGATAACGGTGGCCTTGTTATACGCATCCCACCGTATGCCGTACTTACGGACGACATCCTCATCTAAGTTTCGTAGACTTATAACCCGGTCTGGAAGAGGGGAAAACTTAGCGTAGTGAACCCAGTCAACCGTCTCACGATGTTCGGTGACTTCTTTCTCTACCTCGGTTAACCGGCGAATACCGCTGTTAATCAAGTGGGACTGTATGCTCCACAAAGCGGAAGGATCGTCCGTCAACTGACTTACTAGGTAGGGCAAGTTGCCCCGAGCACCGCAAGAGAAGCAGTACCACAACCCGGTGTCGGAGTTAATGTACCAAGAATACCGAGAACTCTCCCGGCCCTTAGTCAGGTGGTGTACAGGGCACCTACCGTTAATCTCATCATTCTGTACCTTGCGGACTTCAACACCTAGCCCTATCAGTACTTCAGTCAGATCGTCCGTGTGACTCATTTTCCTTGATTTCCTCACGAAGTTTCCTGATGTACTGAGCCGCTTCTCTCAATAGAGATATTTCTGGGGTACTCATAGATGCGTACTCCAAACGCTCCACGATGTCCATGTCAGTCGAATGATGGGTCAATTTCATCAACCTCCGATACTTCCGCAAACTCCATTGTCTGCCAGTCCCATTTTACATGTATTTCAGCGTGGGGGGCGGTACGTGCCTCTACCACGCGGATGATGGCCTGATCGTCAAGGTCTGGGTTACGCTCTACGCCAAGAACCAAATCAGCATCCTGTACAAACGACGAAGTGTAACCAATAGAGTCTGCGGTGATAGCACGTGTACGCTTGTTGTTCAACTTCCACGACAGAACCTGAGACGTGCCCACAACAGGGATGTCGAATCTCTGCGCTAGGCGCTTTACCCCACGAGTGATGTTGGTCAAAGCCTGCGGCGATCCCTTCGGCTCACCATTCTCATCATCCATCAGATACATACCGTCGATAAACACGGCGTCAGGCTGGTACTCCTGAATCTTACCGGCAATGGCGCTGATGGTCGTGAGGCTACTACTGTCTTCGGACATCCTAAATGGGTGCATGTTCTTCATCATCCGCATAGACTTTTCCAGACGGTCAAACTCTTTCTCAGACATCTGCCCGCTTAAGATACGCTCGTACGGAATCTTGGCGATAAGGGAATAGAAACGAGACCTCTGCTCCGCTACCGACATCTCAAAGGAGATAAACAAAGGCTGAAGGCCGTGACGGTGGCAGGCTATAGCCATGATTAACTCGAACAATGACTTACCACGTTTTGGTTCGCCTACCATAACAACGAACTGCTGGGGACGTAGACCGTAGGTCACTCTGTCCAACCCAGCGAACCCAGTAGGTATACCACGCAAGGCGTTCGGGTTTTCTTTCATCTCCCTATACATCTGGAGTTGGTCTTCCCAACCCTCAATAATATTGAAGTCCCGCAAACGAGCCGTGTCGGTACTGGCTGCTTGTAGACCAGTCGAAAGAATAGCCATGGCATCCTTGACGTTGTCCTTGTCAAGTGGACCCATAGCCGCACTGACCGCATCTATGATCGTGCGGGAGCGATAGGCGTCTAGAAGTTCTTCAAACAAACCACTAAACGACTCGCTAGCAGTGTCGACTATCTCAATGTCACCATAAGCAGTGCTGAATGCACGCTCTGTGGGTACAGCGCCGTGCTTGCTGTTATACTCGATAATCCATTGGTATACGTTTTGCCAGTCACCAGCAAAGTACACTGTCTTAATACCTGACTTAGACGCCTCACTAAGAGACTGCTCTTCAATTATCTTGCTTATTACTAGATGCTCAATTGCTGCCATTAGATCCCAAACGTCCCATCAGGTTTTGTAACGGTTGCACGAAAACCAAGCACTGCCGCGTCGTCTTCGTACGGAGTAAACAGGGTGTGAACGTCACGGTTGTACTTAAAGTCGTCACGCAGCGTGTCAAAGTCATAGTAAGCGTATACGCTCACACTGATGCCTTTACGAGCAAGCCAATGCTCTACCTGCTCTACTAATTCTTCCTCGTAGTATGTGTACACCTCTACGCCCAAGTCCAACTGATTGACCATGTGATAAACAGACTTGAGAGGCAACTCGTTTACACGCCAGCGCCTCACTTCCTGCTTAATCCACTCATCATCTGTCAACTCTTTATCACGACGAAACAACTTACGCTTCTGCGGTTCTTCCTGACGAGTTATAAGTAGATCCTCAAACCAGCAGGCGATGTGCTTATGCGTGGTGGGGGCGATGTCACCTTTTTCCACGAGCGTCCTCAAAGTCAAAATCGGCTAACGGATTCGCTAAGCGTGATCCATACCGGCTCTTAATGTCTTGGATAGACAAACGAGAGGTAATGATAGTCGCCTTTTGTTTGTCATACCGTTTACGGATGAGGCTACCCAATTCGTGGCTGGCAAACTCCGTCAACCTCTCTTCTCCTAAACCATCAATGACCACCACATCGAATACTCCTTTGACGTACTTCACAATGTGAGGGCTTGAGTACATTTCTGGGAGTAAGCCGTCATTATCAAACGAATCCTTAATCATCTCTATGTAGTCGTCCGCCTCCAACCAACGACCCGATACGCTGTGCTCCTTGACGGCCTCCGTCAAGGTGCGTGCCGCAATCAGTGATTTACCGGAGCCGGAGGGGCCTTGTATAAACAAGTTTCCATCACCTCGGAGAGCCACCGCTGGCCAGTCCTCCATCGCTTCATGGATGCGCTTAGGAACGTGTAGATGAAACAACCGCTCCCCTACGGAACGGTTACGCCACCAGTTTTCGCTTTTCCAGTCTAATGGTGTGCTGTAGTTCACCAGCGCTCCTTATTGGTTACGGACTTTATAGAGAGGACTGCCTGCTTAACCGTGCTGTGTTTCTTCTTCATGCTTTTAGGGGATTTAACCGGGGAGGCCAACTCTTGGGGAAGAGTGATCATAGACAAAGTATCACGCAGTTGTCCAGAACCGCTCTCGTTATCTCCAAGATTCCACGAGATTAGATCTTCTAAAGCGGACAACCTTTCCGACAGGTACGGCTCTGGGTCGTCTATGCGAATAATGTCAACAACGAGTTCTGGGTAGCGGAGAACAGATTCATCGCACACGAGTAAAACCGCCCTGCGAACCTCCCTAGTGTCCATAAAAGGCCCGTTGTTAGGCATACCATCTAGCAACCACTGGGCTACTACATCGGCTAGAAGAACAGACGACTCAGCGGACAGTTCTTCTTGTACCTCTTTTTTGCAGAACATCAAAGCGGGGTACTCCGAAGAGGAATACGGTGATGAGTAAAACCTATCCACCAACGACTTTATTTCGTCTGTTGTGAATCCTTTTGAAAGAAGACGAGAGAAATTACTAGAAAGAATTGCTTTGTCTTCTTGGCCAAACCTCTGGCTCATACGCATAGAACGATGGTACCCAAAGTACTTAACCAATTCATAGACCTTGTTACTTGCTCTCTTTTTGGTGCCCGTACGCTCTTCCCAACCGTTGTCGGGGGCATCTGGATCAGCGCCAAAGGTAGGCATAACCAAACCCTTTCTCCATGGCGGAGCGGACGCCTTATGACCAGCCCAACCACGAGAGGTAGGCGTCCGCTCCTTACCATGAAAGGAGACACGTATGGAACCCGTGCCAATACGAATGTACCACGGATCGTACGACCAAGTCAACGATCCTCAAATAAAATCAGAATTGAATACGGGAAAGTGCCCGCAACATCCACAGTCGCGCCTGCTCCAGCGAGGCTTTAGCCATAGACGATTCAAAGTCCTTACAGTTGTCAGCGTACTCAGTGAAGTCGTGGTACAAACGGACAAAGTCATAATCGTTAGGGGCTGGCGGTGGGGGCGTTGGGTCGTCCTTGGGTATCGTAGAAGGAGTCTCTGCCGGGGCTTCCTCTGCTCCGAACAATTCTTCGATGATACCGGACTTGGTCTTAGACGTGAGACCTAACTTTTCTCCGTAGCGCTTTACAGCGGGAACGGCCATACCCTCCAACTGCTCTCGGGTGAACCGACTGTTGTCGTCTTCCTCGGTATGCTCCTCTTCCGTGAGTGCCGCAGGCTCGGGGGTATCAGGGTGGTACTCCACCACGATGGGGGCTAATCCGTTGCTAAGTTCTCGCACACGAACACTCTCGTTACTGTCAAAGATGGTGCCCAGCAATTCTTCGTCAGCGTCGTTCCACAGGATCAACACTTCGTTGTCAATTGATTTGACCAAGGATGACTCAGTGTCGCGTACTTTGACAACGTTGACAGTGTCTATCTGACGGAGATCTGGGTGGACATTCTGTCCATCAGAGTACAACAGGTTGGTGGTGTACTCGTTGTCAACTAGGTACTCCAACACGGCGTCCATTGCCCCATTCATGGACTTAGGCCAAGCAACGGACACCTCGTCTCCAGACGACAAGGCATCGGCAAGGGATTCCTTTACGGCATCAGCGGGGCAATCCCCTGTTCCAATAATGACTACATGACTCATAGCGTCTCCTTCGTTCTATGGAACGAAGAAAGTTACTAGAAGGGGAACACCCGTGTCAAGGATCAGTTCGGAAGAGTCGTCAGGAGACTGGCCCCAGCAACCTGCTGGAAGTTGACGTTGGGCAGACTCGTACTCTGATTAGTGTATATAGCCTTTTCGTACACCGGGAGCACATTGAGGCACACCGAAGAGAAGACTCCTTTGGTTTTGCGATACTGCTCTGTGTACACGGACACCGAGTCGTTAGCAGTACCCAACCACCGGTGGTCTTTAATTGACTCGTTGGTAGCGCCGCCAACTGTGTCGATAAGCCATCCCGACAAACTCTCGTTACCATCAAAGTAGTTACCGATAAAGTTTCTCTCTGCGATCATCTTGTAAGGAGAGAACGGGCCGGAAGAAAGATCCACTAAGAACTCAATAAAACTAGCCTGCAAGGTGCCGGTTACTCCTGAGTCAGAAGGGTCGGTGATACTGACTTGATAAGCGTTTTTGTCTACTGCTTTTTTAGAGGTAGAAGTACTACCCAAAATGTTGCCATCTACATCTACGATTCGAACCCATTTAATGTCCCCAATGTAAGTACCGTGCACAGAAAAAGTAACCTGATCGTACAGGCGCACAGGTACAGCACTGGCTAAACGAAACATCACATGAGTTACACCTGCTGAATCACCAGCATTAGTGGTTTGATATACCTTACTAGTGACTGAGTATGCCGGGGTAGCACCACCAGTTGCGTAGGCGCTATACGTGGTGTCGGTGAAACCTAAGGGGGTAGCCACCTCATCCTCATGCGCGGGGCGGTCATTAACCATCGCTCCCCAACTGGTCAGGTTTCGATCTTGCGTTTCCCATAAGGGGTCAGGAATGTAGTTAACACGCTGCTCGTACACATTGATGCTTCCAGAACCAGCAGAACCGGCACCTCTGTCCAGTTCGACATCGCAGCCAGTAAGAGCGCGAAGGATATGACTAATCTGAGATTCGGTACCCTTTGATCTACGTAAGTACCCAATTTCATACAACACCCTACGTAGTCTCTCTGCTCCTAGGTCTGAGGATGCTAGACCTACTCCTAACTGCTTTGAAATGGCGTCAAGCACCTCGGTGTCAGCAATGGCCGGGTCTCTTGACACCATCATGTAGTCGATAGTTGTCCTAATTCGGTCTACGTCAAAACCAAATATCGACATAAACTTATAGAGGTCTCCGACTCGATAACCGTCTGCTTCCCTAGGCCAAGGAACGCCTCCCAACAACTCCACAAAACTGTCGTTACTAACCGAAGGCGTAGCCCTTTTGAAATCCTGTAGTCGGTAGTACATCGGAATGCGATTCCACAACATGTCTGTGGACTTGTAGTTTTTGGGAACGAGAACTCTTAGGGAGGCGGCTTTCTCATAATAAGAATTCTGTCCTACTGCGGCGTACTCTACAAACAAACTGTAGTAAGCCCACCTGCCTGATACGGGGTAATCGTCAGGGTTGGTGTCAACACTGTGCAAAGAAGAGCCAGAAAATCTAGTGTTTACCACCTGTACACCGGAGTTAACTGTCTGTGGTTCTCCTTGCGTGGAGTACACAACAATAACCGCTGCCGGGCTGGGGGCACCGGTAGACAGAGGGCTACTCGCACCCGCCTCGGACGAAACAGATGGCAACTCAGTTAAACCATAAGACAAGGTAACTTCGTTGTAGCCGGTGGCGATTGCTGAAAAGGAGTTTTCCGGTGCAGAGGCTGGGGGCAACTGAAGTCCGTCAGCACGAAGAGCGTTGTCCTGAGAACGTTCGACGAGGTACCAAGCGCTAGTGTCACTGTCGTATTCATAGAATCCAGCACCCTGTAGCAGGCCGGGGTCAGTTTGGTAAATAATCTGACCGTCGTATGGGCTGGACACCAAACCGGGGTCGGTTACTACCTCGTAATTGAATCGCGTGTAAGAACCACCGCTGGCAAAGTTGTACCTAAGGCGAAAAGAGGTGTAAGCCATCAGGTCCCCTGAATGCCGCCGCTGACCACGATCTTAGAGAGAATAGAGGACTCTCCGGTGTCGATGTGCAGTTTAGGCAGTTCGTTGTACGGAACAGTTACGCTCTGCACGGTGGCGGGAGTGGTGAGAACAGCGCTATTATCGCTGAAGTACCCACCTCCGTCGTTGGGGTCTACAGTGACGTAATCAACACCGGGGACGCTTAAGATGGCACTGTACAGTCTGCCTAGAGACAGCGTTTGACCGAAATTAAGGCGGTCAAACTGGAACAGGCCATCTATGACGTTAGCAACGTCCTGTTTCACCCAAGACGCAACAAACCTGCTGTTTACATAGATCTTGGGCTTAAAGTAGATTTGAGCGTAATCAATGGCGCTGTCGGCTGCAACGCTTACACCTACCACAGCACGTTCCCCTACATAGGACTCTACCCGGTCTTCTAGTGTGGTGTCTTGAGCGGCACTGGTATCAGTCAAAGCAACGAAGTTGTTAACAGCCCCATGAACATACATAGTGACTGTGTTAGCGCTGTACGAGAGTGCAGCCTTAGCAACCCCCTCTACCTGCAAAGCGAGGTTCTTGAAGTCGGCCTCTGTAACCGCTCTGTTTTGCGCTGAGATCGCTGAGGGGAGCGATGCTCTCATAGAAACAATTGACTCCTCGTCAGTGCCCCCAGAAAAGGCGGACGAGGAAACAACAGAGACACCGTCTGGTGTGTTCGAATAAAAACCATTAACAGAACCTGCTGGAATATTGCCCTCAGCACCTTGACCATACGCGTACCTAACTCTGATCTCAGACCCTTGAGGGGGTACGAAACCGTACGATGTCGTACCAAAGCCAACTACTGTTTCAGCATCAGCAGTTGTCTCAACGTAGAACACGCGTTCACCGATAGTAGCGTCTGAAACTCGCTCAACAAATCTGTACTGAATCGGCTTAACCCCGTCCTCATACACGAATACAGTAATGCTGCCATTGACTACGTCCTTGTTAGCCAGTGTGTAGCGTTGGTCCGACTTTCCTGAAGAACCTGTGACTCCGGTGACCTTTTCAGTATTTACAACAGTTCCTTCCCGCAACGCTACCGCGGTGCTACTGTTAGCAACCAAGGTGGCGTCGGACGGAGCGTACAACTGATAGACAGAATTACTTGCTCTTGCTACAAAACGAGTGTAAGCAGGTATCTCAATATCTGAAGTCGTAGAGTTGCTCAAAGTTACTGTACCTGAAGCGCTGCTTCTACTACGAGGAATGTAGTCAAACAAGTTAGCGAGAGCCAAAACCGACTCTCGTTGCTGAGCAGTTGTTAGGAACGTCTCATTAGCCGCACGATCAATGTAATAGTGCAGTACGTCGGCAGTGTTAGCCCACAAATCCAGCATAATCATGCCAAAATCTGAGGGGTCGCGGTCTGTCCACTCGGGGGCAACCCGAGCAGCGCGTGCTAGCAACTCAGTTTTAATAGTGTCAAAATCACGGCTGGCGTAATCAAAGGGCATTAGATCAATGGGCTTTCTTCAGTAAAGTCCTCTAGAGAAACCGAAAAGGTCGCCATACGAGGTCTAGATACAGGCAATGAATACAAAACTTTTACAACTGCTGTGGTCTCATAGTACGGATCTTGTTCAATAGAAAAGCCGTTTATAATTACATCGCTAATTCTGTCGCTTAGTTCCATCTTAGCATCAATATTAATTTCTGCTGATACTAACTCATCAATAGGTTCAAAAAGATGCTGCTGGATACCGACTCCATAGGTCGGTAGACCAAACCGCTCATGCCTAGAAGTGACTAATACGTCAATAATCTTCTGCTCAGCAATAACGGTAGGAGAGGTCACGCGAGATACGCGCCCACCAGAAAAGTTGAACGGCGTCTGGATGCTGGCCAAGTTTTACCTCTCAGTTCTGTGGAGTCAGAACATGTGCCCCCACGTCTTGGGACCGACTACTCCATCAACGGTTAGACCGGCGTTGCGCTGGTACTTGCGAACGGAGCGCGCTGTAACAGGACCAAAGCGGCCATCTGGTTTAGCGCCAACCTTCTTCTGTACCATGATTACGTACTTACCAGTGCTACCAATCTGTAGGGACTCTCCGGGGAAAGGGTTAGCAGCGGGGGCGGGAGCGGGTGCTGCTGCCGGTTCTGGAGCGCCGTGGTCGCAATCGTTAACATGACCATCTGAGCCGGGACCCCAAATACCATCAACGTGGAGGTCGTGCTCTGCCTGCCAGTTCTTTACAGCCTGCTCAGTTTTAGGACCGTAGTCACCGTCTGCTGTAGCGCCAACGATCTCTTGAACTTTCTTGACTTCCGCGCCCTTACTACCCACTTGAAGCCATGGCTTCTTACCAGCGGGGGCTTTGGGGGTCTTCTTTGCAGGTACCTTCACTTCTTCAGGTGCAGGACCTAGGGCATCTTCAAACACCTTAACGATACGGTCTGGATCATCCGCAGTCTCGTTGCTGATCTCCCAGTGAATCCAATCTCCTCCGGGGGTGCCACTGACTGTCTTCTTGGTGTAGTCCTGCCAAGCGTTGCGGTCACAGCGCCATCCGCGTCCCCATGGCTTTGGGAAGTAATCACACAAGAACTCTAGACCTAACTCGTCGGCGTGCTCCACGAGGAACTCACAAGCGGCCTTAGCACTATCATAGTTACCAGTACCACGGTAAGGTGCGCCACGCCAAGAGTTGTCCCCCGCACGGCCTGTACCGTGGACTGAGGGCTTACCCTTGCCGCGCATATTGCGGACACCCCAAGTACCGTTGTTCCACACACCGAAGTATGCTTCCAAGCACTTACTTAGCGCCTCTGCACCGGCACGCTTACCAGTGGCGTTGTAATCCCAACCCGTGTAGTCGCGGGACATCAGTTACCTCCGAGGTTAACCGCCGATGCTGAGGTGTCACCGACTGGGCCTTTAGCCGCGGCAACGCTCTTAACGACGGACAGACCAGCGGCAACAGCAGCGGCCTTCAACGAGTCACCAAGACCGACCGACAAGATGTCGACGGCGTCAGTACCGACGAGGGCAACGAGTGTCTGTGCAAATGTTGCAACAGCGCGCTCAGCGACGTCCTTAAGGAACTTAGGTTCAAACATATCAATACCTCCGTAGGGGGTTGTTACCCCATAACCATATCACATGGGACTGTATAGGGTGCGTAATCTACTTTCTGGTTATCTTTGCTCCCAGAAATGCTTCGTCGATCTCGTCCGCCGTCAAATCGCCGTCGATAGCGGCGGCGGCTAAGCGCTGAGCGACATTGGCTACAGCCACAAATCCAGCAAGAAGAGCGGCTTTGTGCATCTCGATATCGCCAATAATAGCCGCACCAGAGATGATGCTGAGGGCTGAGGCAGTAAACGTAGCAAACAAGCGGATACCGATATCACCGGCAATGCGTAGTTTACTCTTCATCAGAGCCTCCCCAGATGGCGAACCCAATCATGTGGGCCACAATGGATGCACCACTGATCCACAGTGCGTATTTTAGGACATCTCCCGAGAGTGTGATTAGTACTAAAGCCGTACCAGATACCGTCCATACGAGGGCATACCCCTCTTTGAAGAGTTTCTTCAGCATCAGCGTCTCCTTCTGCCACCTCCTGTGGGGGCGGCGGCGACTGCCGAAATGGAGGCTGTTACAGCGACAACAGTTCTTCTGGTCCCTACATCAATCTTTGAGCCAGTGGGGACGTACGTATCAAACGATCCCTCAAACACGTTTACTTCGCTCTCAAATTCCTCTTTAACCTCGTCTGGAGCCTCGGATAGAGCCGCACTGACGGCCTCTAGAGTCTCCTCATCAAGGCTGTCGAAGTCCTCATTGTCAATCACATTGTGGAGTACTTCTACAGTTATTTCATCTTCGTCACTCAACAACTCGCCCATTGACTCGGCAAGTTCTTCGTTCTGTATACGAGTAATCATAGCCGCCACAGCAGGAGCGGGGGCTGGTTTAGGGGGTTCAGTCGTAGTTGTGGTGCTTGTTGACGAGGTGGTGGTCGTTGAGGTGGTTGTCGTTGACGGCACCGTCGTGGAAGTGGTCGAAGTAGAAGTCGTCGTAGAAGTCGTCGTAGAAGTCGTCGTAGAAGTCGTCGTTGGGGGGACTGTCGTAGTCGTGGTTGTTGACGTAGTCGATGGCGGCGGCGGTGGAAGCGTTGTCGTCGTGGTGGTTGTAGTGCTTGTTGAACTCGTCGTAGAAGTTGTCGAAGAGGTCGTCGGGGGCACCGTTGTTGTTGAACTTGTGGTGGTCGTTGTTGTAGACGGAGGCACCGTCGTCGTCGTGGTGGTTGTCGGAGGCACCGTCGTCGTGGTGGTAGCGACGGTGGTCGTCGTCGTAGAGGAAGGGACAGGTTGGACCACCGGTACAGGAACCGAGGTGGTGGTTGTCGTGGTAGAAGTTGTAGATGTTTCCCATATCGTAGTTGTGGTGGTAGTCGGTGGAAGAGTGGTAGTTACTATAGTAGATGTGGTCGTGCCCGTGCCTATTAAACTGAACTCTGTAATAAGTTCATACTCGCCAGCCCCCCACTCAGGCGTGTTTCCAAGCCCTAACTGCTCAGGGAAGTAGCCTGCGCGTAGGCGGTAGTCGCCAGCATCCAGCGTCGTGTAAATCTTCGACGACACGCACTGGTCTTGCTCGTTGAAGTTGCCGTCGTCGTCGTATGCGACCAGCGTGTCTTTGTCGTCATACAGCCATAGGTATGGGTCAACTGTCACCTCTTCGCACGACTGGTTACTGTTGCCATAGATGATGACGAGCGTCTGATCTTGCTCGATGGAGAAGTACCAGTCAGATTCTTCGGTGACGGTATAACTAGCGGCACTCGTAACTCCCCCGTACAACAGAGAAAATACCCATATAAATAAAGGTAAAAAGGATATCTTACGCATACGGCCTCCGTATGCCGATACTACCTCAATTCTCTAGGTGTAGAGCAGTAATAATTGCCGTAGTTCCAAGGTCCTACGCCACATTCTGCCCACATCACAGCACACGACTCAGCGTTGTACGCAAAGTCATCTGCAAAAGCGAATCGGTCGTAGTTCTCCAGCAACTTGCCTTCGTTAAACCAGCCTGACAGGTTGTTCTGCTGACAAAGCCCCCATGAGTCGTCACGGGTACGGGTGTTGCCGTTGTGCGCTGAAGAATCACAGAGCGACTCACGGCTGATGATGCGGAGCATGTCTTTCACCGAATCATCGCTGGCACCCTGATCCCACATGGCTCTGGCGATGATGTTGGCCTTAGCCTGAGAACAACCACTGCCCTCTCCATAGACTTCTGGGATAGAGCCAGTCCACACCGGGAGTGGCACTACCGTAGTTGTGGTACTAGATAAATAGTGAGAGGTTGGCTCTGGTCCGCCTTCTCCCTCGTACCTTACTCCCGGAGGAAGCGCTGGAACCTGTGGAATAAACTCTTCGCTTTCGTGGGAGTCTGCTGATAGCGGTTGGATAATTAAAGGATTACCACTCCACGCTACTTCAGTGGCAGTAGTCGGTGGGGGAGCGCTGTCTTTCGCTTCGTCATTGAGGACCGCTACAAACAGCGACATCCAAGAAGCAAAGGCAAGCGAAACAAGACGTAACATTGGGGGGTCTCCTTACTGGTGTCTCTTTCGCTAACCAGTATACCACAATGTTACGATTACGTGTCAAGTAGGGACTAAACCCCGTCAGCGGTTTGTTCTGGAGAACATACGAACGTACTGATGATGCACTTGTCGCTAGACCTAGGCACTAAACCGCCGTGTAGATGGAGGAATGTCGTAGGGAACGTGACGATACGTCCTTCTACGGCTTTACAGGTGTAGTCGAAATGGTCAAAAAATGTACCCCCACCTTTCTTCACGGTGTTTAAGTACATCACAGATGCCAGAACTCGCTCGTTACTACCGTTCCTATAGTGGGGAGCGCCGTCTATGTGGGATGCGTAAAAGCCCTTGTTCTGCGAGTACCGTTGGTACTGATATCCGGTGTCTTGGCGAACAGTCCACTCAGTAGCGAGCGTGACATACTGCTTGGTGTATTCCTGTAGGACTAAGCCGTACAGTTGAAACACCTCGTCCTCGGTTTTGCGGAGAAACTCACGTTCTGCTTCTGTCTTGGCGTACTGGTTACCCACCATGATATGAGCATCCATGGACAACTTCGTATTGGGGGATACGCCCCCCAAAGTTTGTCCGGGGTGGTTGTAGTGTGGATGCTCTTCAAAGAACTTTATAATGCTCCTACACAGCGCTGAGGGAAGTACGTTGTCTTGTACGCAAATGCCAGCCCCCATACCTAGGGGCCACCGTGTCTTAATCTTCTTCGACATCAGATGTTGCCTGAGCCTGCTCCTGTAACTTAGCGATCTGGAGAGCCTGCAAGCAAATCGTGAACTCCTTGGGGAACTGGCGCTGGAACTCTTGGATGGCTTCTTCTGGGGTGATGTTCATAATTGTGTACCTTATCTGTTGGGGACGAGAACTGTCAAGACCCCTCTAGTGTAGCGAGTCTGGCGGATCAGCGGCGACTTGTGCCTGTCTGTCTGCCGCCGACATGATGTCCGCATCCAACACGACTTGATCTTTGTTCGCTGGGATGCTGTCCACGTCGGGGTCGTTCGTCATACGTTCAACCTCTTCTTGATAGATTTGGTCGATTGCTTGACGGCAACGGTTGTGTACCGCATTGCCAATCCAATCTTGAGGGTCGAAAGCGACGTAGCGAAGTGCCTTGTCCTCTGCGTCTGTCAATGTAACTGTGTATTCTGCCATTATTTTCTCCTTATCCAAGCAGGTAGCCGCCGAAACGGGTGTATGCGACGTTGCCGTATGACCCTCCACCGTTATCAGCCGCATAATAAATCTGAACATAGTCATTCGCATTGAGCGGGACGATGCGTTGTTGAGATGCTTGAGTGTATTTGCCTGTGCCCTCGCCTGTCTGGTCTAACCGTAGTTGCGCTTGGACGTACAAGTCGCTTCCGTTTACATGAAAGTAGTAGCGATGCACCGTACCCGAGTTCGTTTGCCCGATGTTCGTCCAATAAAAGAAGTAGGTGCCAGATACCGGAACTGTGTAACGATATGTTGATGTGCTAAACGAACCTGTGGAGTCGTGTTCGATGACGTCGAACGGGACGTACTGTGCGCTTGTAAATGTGGCAGAACGTGTTGCCTCAAACCGTGGCTGGTTCGGCATTGTGACATACCCACCTGCCCGAGTGATCTCCATATCTGTGCGAACAGTGGTGTTTGAGTTGTAATGACCGATCTTGGTGATGTTCGCATCACCGTCGTACTTGATCTCTAGCCCGTAGGTAGGGGTGTTTGCGTCAGACTCTAACAGTTGAAGGCTAGCGGTGTCGTTACCGTCGGTGCCTGTCACTCTGAGCACGGGGTCACCAGACTTGTTGATGGCTAGGATTGTGCTAGGCGACGATGTGCCGATGCCGAGGTCGCCCCCAATAGTGACGTTACCAGTGAAATCGGTAGCGCTATCAGTAGGTACCGTTACCCCAGTAACCCATAGAAATTGAGTTCTATCAACAGATACAGCAACAAAAGCAGATGAACCAGCAGAGGGGACGTTCCACTCACCGGCAGTAACAGTCAGTCCAGTCGTAGGTATATTGACGACCTGCCCTGCCCCGAGGAGTGTTGGGATACGAACTTGAGCCTCCCCCGTCGTCGTATTTGACGAGTGGACAATCGCCCTATGTAATTCAAACTCGTTAGTAGACATTAACCCTCCCAGTAAGCGCTGCCCATTGCCCCGTCTTTAACACAGGTGCGGGGGGCGAGGTGAAAGAGGGGGTCTTTGTCTCTACTAGTTGGGAGTTGCTATTTCTAGCGATCTTTAATTCAGTCATATAAGCAGCAGAGTGGGCCGTGTGCTTTACAGCCTGAACGTACCACAAGCCATCCATGCGAGAGTCATTGTAGTTATCTACAGATACTACACCTCCGGGGCGGCACCCCGGCGTACCTGTTACTAACACCGTAGCGTAGTGGTCGTAGTCGCTCTTGTTGATCGACTCTAGTATACGAGCAGCCTCGCCAAACGAATGAGCGGTAACGCTTTTCTTATTTCTGTAAATAGCGGTGTTCTTGTTTCCGTTCTTAAGGTCGCCCGTAGACACGTCGTAAGATGTGCCATCGTCGTTTAGCACAGTGATAACCGTCTCTTTGTAGTACCCGTCGGGGTGCCTAGTGGAAAAGGAAGCGTCAAACTCAATGATCTGGCCGGGGTAGTAGTCGGCTTGCCCGCGCATCTTTCTCGCGGTCAAAAGGGGAGCGTAAGAGATGCTGCGACTCACTGCTTTATACGGGTCATATAGGTGGATATGCGCCCCATGAGAAGATACGGATAGACCTAGGCTGTTGGCGTATCTGGTCAGAAACTGCCAGTCAGACTCGTCTGACTGGTTCACGTTTCTGTGATAGGTCTCAAACTTTGGAGCGTCAACACTAAACCCGTACTTTTTAGCCAACTCTACTGCGATGTCCGTAACCGAATACTTTTCCCAATTCTTAGAGGTGGTACCGCGCATCGTGTACGAAGCCCCCATACAGTACAACTCTGCTTTCTGAAATGGGCTGTTGTTTACGACACCACCAGAGGTACGAGAAATGGGGCGAACGTCGTCAATGTAGCCGTAAAAATCGTAAGAATTAGAAGCGCTAGACGAAAGAGAGAACTGAATAGGTAGTCCAACGTAATCTAAAATAGCCCTTGTTGGTATGCCGTTTACAGTGACAACAAGCATATCGTGCTTGTTTTCCTCTAGCAAGACTTCAATTCGGTTCATGTTGTTGTAGTCAAACTCCGCTCCGTTAATTCTCATGGAGATAGAAGCAGACGACCCTAAAGGTTGCTTAACTATCATTTCGGCAACCTAATAATCATCCCAACTACTAGATCTGTAGGAAACTTGACTTGGGGATTAAGATCGGCAATTTCCCAATACCTTTTAGTATCGCCTAAATGCCGTAGCGATATACCCTCTAGGGTATCCCCTTGCCTGACTGTGTAGGGAACGTACCTAGAACCTACCTGACCGATTCGGTCTGCTTCCTTGCCGTTAGAGGTGTACCTAGATTGAACACTGTATATTGCCATGATTAACCACCGAAATCAGAATAAGGGTTGTTGACTTCGTCAAGATCTTCGTTACTGCCGTACTCAGGACCCCAAGGCTGCTCTGGGGGCGCGGGGACCCCGGAAGCGAAGTCAAACGAAGTAGTAACATAGATGTCTTTATAAGGAGTCGACGGAGCGGGGGCGCGAGAAGTGCCGGGACCCCAACCTCCGTCGTACTGTTGCGACCACGTCTCTGTGACTTCTGAGGTCACAGTGGTACTTCCATCTTTTGTAATAGTAATCTTACCGGTGAACTGATATGCCCACCAATAATCAGAGTGTAGAAACTGTTTTTTTGTAAGAGCATCGCCCACAGTACCTGTGACGTCTGACGACGGCTTGGACCCCCAAGAAACAGCACGATGTTCTTTGTAAATCTTTTCCCACTCTTCTTTAGTGGTGGCTACGTTATAACTACCCTGATTACCGTTAGCAAAACTTGGGATACTGAATACCCTGTATATATGACTGTACTGATCGCCAGTGCCACTGTCCGTGTACAGTCCTCCAATTAAAGACGAAGTACCTGACCTGTCTCTTAGGTAACTCGCTAAAGCATCTGATCTGCTAGTAGTTGTAGAGGCGATTAACTCCTCGAAAGTATCGTAAGCGTCCGGGCTGTACGCCCATACGTCGAGGCTTCCGTCTACAGATACCGTCACACTGGAACCGTCTATGAAAAGACGGTTTACTTTACCTCCAACAAACTGACTTGTTTCTCCGTCTTCGGATTGGGCAGTTACAAGTGGTATGTCTTTAACAAAGCAATGTAGATACTTATAAGAATCTTCATCTAAGTTCCTTAAAGCGGTAATACCTAAACCACCTTCTGGAGCGGGGTTGTCATTGTCACGTAACTCCGGGTTGTCGTCTTGCTCTTTCCAATCTGCTAGAGCGAACACGACTTTACCGAAGTCGTGGTCACCCACCGCCGCTAACTCTATACGAGGCTCGTACTGACGAGCGACTTCCTCTTCATAAGTCTGCTGCAGGCTTTGGGCCAAAAAGGTCTTTTCTCTAGCAAAACCTACGTATTTTGCGTCTATCTGAAGGTTTACAGCGCACTGTAGGGGGACCATACTTTTACTGAACTTAGTAAAAACAGTTCTTGCCTCAGTGACAAAGCCCTCAACAATGTACAAGGATGAAAACACCGCTCTAATAGGAAAAGGAAGAAGAAAAGCGGCGTTACCAACGTTTACATCTAGCAAAAGATCTAGGTTCTGAAGAGTGAGCGCATTATCGGCTTCTACGTCTAACGTTATATCGTCAACGTCTTCTTCGTCTTCTGCTTGGCTGGCAGCCCTCTCCGCAGCGGCAGTTGCTTGCTGGTTTTGTCGAGCCAACTGTTGGGAGTAGATATCCTTAGCAAAATCCTTAGTCGCTCTGGACATCCCCACACCGATTACTGAATACAGAATACCTATGTCATGCAACACTCCTACCTGAGAGGGGTCGCTTGCCTCCCATGCAAACTCGGTGTCGAGAGCATCGTTTGGGCTGCTGTTGTTGTACTCCATAGTACGGTCAAAGAATAAGTCAAAACTGAACTGAGTCGCACCCGGAATAGGTTGAGCCATATCTTCTGGGGACAAGAGCAAGAAGTTACGAATCTGTTGGCTTTGCGCAACGGAATGCTGGATGTCCTTGGGGTTAAACTGGAACTGGCACTTAACACTAGATGCGTTGGGGCTTACCATGTCGTTTAGGCTTCGGATGTACCCCCGTTTCAGACGAACTTCTGCGCCGGGGTTATACTTAGCAATTTCACGAACGTTCCGGTCTGGGTAGATGAATTTCTTGTTGATTTCGCCTCTAGTGAAAGACTGGCTAGTGATGTTCCACCCACTGCGGTCGTACTCACCTGAAGTACGCTCACCCATACTGCTCAAGTCATAGTACTGGTCATTACGATAACTGTCAGCCATTACGCTGTCCTCATTTCGTTTCTTTCTACTTCGTCTCGAAGGATCTTAGTGACCGTCCTAGCAATCTCTGTAAGATCTGCTCGCTCAGGCATACCGTGGAAAGAGATGTTGGGGGCGACATTGATAGTAGGGGATGAGTTGTAGTTTACCGTAGAAGAACCCGCCGCTCTAGGAGAGGTGTTACTGCGAGTGAGGACACGATCCAAAGGATCACCTGCTTCGGGACTGCCGTAACCGGCGTTGTTGACAGCCTCTTGAGCAGCGGACACATTAGTACCAGCAAGAGGCTCGCCGTCCTCGGTCCAACCTTCACCGGGTGTGTACCCCCATGGAGAAAGGTTTTGCCCCCCATTAGACAGGATATACGCGGCGCGAGCATTGACATACGGATCAAAGAACCCGGCTCTATTAGCAATTCCCAACTGCGACATCATCGATTCAGACATGTTGCTGTAGTTGATTTGCCACAGACCAAGGTCACCAGTCATAGACGACGGATCATTATTAGTACGGTGAGCATCAGGCACGTACGAGGATTCGCGCCCAGCAATAGCGACCATATTGACAAGCGCTTGACCCCTAAACCCTGCCCGATAGGCGATGTGCGCGACTTCCTCGCGAGACAAAGGCTGACCAGAAGCGTAACTAACAGATCCTCCTGATGACGCTCCAGATGATCTACCGGCTCCGATTACAGTGGAACCAGTAGACCTTGTTTGCCCAGCAAGTAGACGTTGAGTACCCGCCTGAGACAGCGCAGATATGATCTGAGAGGTGGACATCGACCCGGAGGCGAGAAAGGTCGCAGAACCAAACGTAGCGTCAACCTCCGCCATACCAGCAACGCCTCCAGTACCTCCTGAAACCCCTACCGGGGACGCAGTACCAGAACCCTCAGAATCGGAGTTACCACCGTCGTACTGGCTTCTGAACCTAGGAACTTCGGCTGGCTGGACGTGCCAAGGTTCGTCATTACGCCAGCCTTTAGCCTTCCAGTTGTTCAGCCCAAACCTCGCTGAGTTAGCCACAATCCAAGCGTAACTATGGCCGTCCCCCTCTTCGTAAATGTCAGCAGCAAGACCGGTTCCGTGCATAGAGCGACCGGGGGGAGCCGTAAAAGCATAACCTTCTCTTGATTTCCAGTGCTTACCATTCCAGAATACTTCTGACTGGTCTTCAGTAGTTTCCTGCATCTGCCTGTAGAAAAGGGCTTCCTGTTCGGAATCGTTTCTAAATCCACTGTTAATACCAATGTCGTGGTTTTCACGCATCATATTTAGCAGTTTCGAACTTAAGCGAGAGTCTAACTTCCTAAAGTCCGATCTATTCTTCAAAGAAGACAGACTAATGCGTCCCGCCCCTGAACCTCGCGGACCGGCGGGGACCATGATCTCGTGGTCCCTAGAAGAATCGTTAGGGCCAGCAGTACCTAAACCCCCTGCCCCAGCGCCGACTGTGGGAGAGGCGTCGCCATCGCCAACTTCACGAGGGTCTCCGATAGCGCCAAGAAGAGAACTCGCGAACCGAAGAGGCGCTGTAACGATGCTCTTTAGCCCACCAGTGATTGCCCCCGCATAGCCCTGACGCATCTTGTAGGCATACTGAAGAGCGGTGTCCATGCTGGTCAAAAGTTCAATTACTTTTTGCTGGTACTTTTCGGTATTAGCCATGTCATCAATCTGTCGTGACATGAACTCTTCTTCCCGACGAACCTGTTGACGTACTGTTTCTTCCTGTTGTAGAGCGAAGTTACCTTCTGCATCTCCCAGAAGTTCTCTGTGCTCTTTGCTGGATGGGTCGTACATACCGGTGCCCCCAGCATCACCGAATGCTACGTTTTGGCGGGCATATTCCAGAATGGAGGTTTGGGTGGACTCGTCGGTGATACCGGCATCAGCCATGCGAGCACGCGTTACCGAACCCAACTTCAACGCATTGGAAATTTGAGACTTACTAGTAAGGCCCATACGTCGAACGATCTGCTGACGCATAGCCATGGGGTCAGTATCAGTACCACCTAACCCATATGCGCTAGTTCCCAGCATGTAGAACATGCGGTTGACAGTCTCGGGGCGCATCAAGGACTGCTGCTCGTTAAGGATGTCCTGAGTTGATCTGGTCATGCCGCTCGACACGCGCAACGCCTCAATGGATTGCCCCATACGAGAAATGTCTGGCTGGTTCATAGACATGCCATACGCCATGCGGAACTGCAATACGTCGTCTATGCCCCCCATACCTAGTTTGTATGGAATAAGAGGTTTACGATAAGCGTCGATAACGCTACCTTGACCGGACTCCTGTCTCCCTGAAGCCTGCTGTAGAAGTAGGTTAGTTCTAGAGGCGGGGGCGGCGTACTGTCTGCCCCGTTCTATTCTTGCGTCTAGGCGGTTAAACGCTCCGTCAATAGCCCCCAAAATAGCGTCTACGAGGGGTTTGGCTACTACAGAGCCAATTTGTACTGCCGCGGCAGCGCCGGGGCCACCTGCTGACGCTGCCGGGGCTTTGACGGAGTTTTTGACGTTATTAGCGGTACCCGCACTCTCGGTACCTACCTTGATACCGGCTATATTGCCAGACTTTGAAGGTCGACTGCTTGAGGCTCCTCCAACACCAGCCATGCTCGACTGGGCGTTACCGGCAGACTCAGCCAACTTATCCATCGACTTTTTAAGACTGTCGACTTCTTTGCGCATACTAGTAAGCGACTTAGTAATGGTTTCAAGCGCTTTAACGTCAGCCTTGATACCCACGCGAACATCGCCAATGGTACTTCTATCTACCATTGGCCTTTCGCCGGGGGTCTGAGGTGTTGGGGCCATAAACGTCTCCGCTAGTTCTTACGCCATTTGGCCATCTTATACCAGAATAAGCGTTGGCGAACCGATAAGTTCTGTATGCTGTTAAAATCGAACCCTTTATAGACGTAGGCTATGGCTTCGTACTCCCAGTATAAGTTACTTATATTAACTAAGTAAAAGTGAGACCCAATCGAGCGCCAATGGAGTTTGCTCACCACAGGCCGCACATTGAGTATCCACCTCCCCCAGTTTAGGCCCTACTTCAACGTCAAGTACGGCATTTATAAGTTTACGCCTGTCTGCTACATTGAGACTTCTAGCCCAAGCGACCGGGTCAGCGGGGGTCTCGCCTTCCGGCCACACGACGCACTTAGCCAACATATGAGTGTTCAACTCCGCGTCGGTTTCAGTCTTCTTTTGGATAGTAGAAACATCGCTTCCTGCGGGTAGACGCACGGTGCGTACCCCTTTGGAGGTCTCTACTTCAACGCCTTTTCTAATATCAAAGTCGGGCTTTTTGATAGGGAAGTCATCTACTAAATCGATGTACAGATCGTTAGCAGTTTGGCACGAAGAGCAAGTATAGTTAAGAACTTTTTCTCTGCCGTATGTCGCCTTGATAATTCCCAAATAAAGAATGTCTCTATCTGCAAAAATTAAAGAGTCTATGACTGCTGGCTTATCTCGTACTTTTACATTACCTACTTTTACAACTGCCAACTTCAGAATTTCAGTCATGTACTCTGAGTACAAAATATCTTTCTTTTTAGAAAGACGTGCTAACCGCTCTTCATCTTCCCCAGTTAATTCCCTAACCTCTGCTACGTCATGCCACGTACCCACGTCGCCTGACTTTTCGTACACACCCCTGAGTAGGGTGACCTCGTTCGAACCCTGTTCGGGCATAGCAGGTACGGGATCTGATATGGCGTCGTTAATTACGCCAGCGTCGTCTTGTTCGCTCAATTTGTACTCCTATTTTAAGTGTTATTGATTATCAGCCAAAAACATCAACATCTGATCCCTCTGCGAGATCGGGCGTCCACAAGATTTCAAAACCTTCGTGGTTAACTACCAACTGCTGGATAAGCAAAGAAGAGTCACCAGCGTTTAGGTCTCCCATAGCATACGATGCGGGCCAACAGTTATACAAACGATAGCCCATTTTAGCCGTAAGACCCGTTAAAGGCGTGTTGTCTGAAGGGTCGTCGTCGTACTGAGCCGTCGATACGGGGTGATCATAGATCGAAACCGAGATGTTACAGCGGTAGTCGTTACCCTCAGAATCGCTATTTGAACCTTCTTCAAAACCACCCTGTCCCCACGTGTGCAAGAACGTCTGCCACTTGTACATAGCATCTTGTTCTCCAAACACACCACGGGTGAAGGTGACGGGGCCGTAGTCCGACTGACCAATCATCTTGTGCGGGTGGGTGTTCATGCCGCCTTCACGGTATGCAATCATCTCGTTCTGTACCGAGATACCAGAAACAACGGAAAACCCAACTTCAAAGTCTTTGCCGTTGTCGGTGAGTTCTGAGAGCCTACCGGTGGGGTGAATCTTAACTCGGAACTTAAAGTTCCTTAGTGGATCAGTTGTTGCTGAACGTGCCATTTACATATCTCCTTGTTAGAGGCTCTCAACGGCGTTGCTTCCGCCGCTCCACTGAGAAAGGTTAATAACGATGAACTCGGCAGGGTACTGAAGCGCAACACCGACTTCGATGTTGACCGTGCCCTGATCGATGCTGATGGGGGTGTTGTTAGTGCTATCGCAAACTACATAGAAAGCCTGAGCAGCGTTAGCACCCTTAAGACCGCCCTCGTTGTAGAACGAACTTAGAGAGGAGGATACTGCTCCGCGAATCCGTGCCCAAAGACGCTCATCGTTAGGCTCAAAAACAGAAAACTTAGTGATGTTGTCTAGCGTGTAACGGAGGTGGTTGAGTGTACGCCGGATTGGGATGTAGCGATCCGAGCCAATCTTTGTAAGGGTCCGAGCGCCGTACACCACGATACCGCCACCCGGAACTGCCTTAAAGCAGTTCACCTGAGGAGTGGTCACCCCTGAGTAGAAGTTTCCGATGTTAACGTCTGTCAGGTTTACTGACAGACCCAAAGCGCCACGAATGTCAGCAGAATAACCGGCGGGTGCCTTAGCGACATTATTCTCAACATCAGTGCGGACGTAAAGACCGGCAATGGCACCACCGGGATACGTGTCCCTGATTGCTCCGGGGCCGGACTTTGCTGGGTCAACCATCAGCAGAGAAGGCGTGTAGTGGGCACCAAAGTTACCATTTGAAGCAACAGTGGCCCGGTTAGCAACACTTTCCAAACCTGAAATGGTGGTCACACCCTTATCTGGGTCGACGATAACAAACGCTGTGCCCATACTCTGAGCCTTGTTAAGGAAAGCACCGGTGGTGCTAGTGTCGTTACCCACGGAATCACCGGTGCTGTTCACAAACGGAACAGCGTTCATAACCACAACGCCCTGAACGACGTCAACCTTATCCAAAGCCGCTGAATACTCAGTCGATGTAACCTCTGAACCGTTGTCCCCACCTGAGAAGGCTACGGTCGACGTGTAGTACGCAGACAGGTTGGTGGGGGAAACGGACTCGGGGTTAATCGTGTCAACAGAGATATAGTCGCTGTAGGTGTTGATGATGGTACCTGCATATCGGCTATCTGATTCTTCAACAGCCAGTTCGTTCCACCGCTCTACTTCCACACCATCCAGAGTAATGATGACGTTGAAAGAAGGAAAACGAGTGGCTGAGGCGGGGACTGTGCCAGTTTCCATCTTGAAAACCAAGCCGTCACCCCAAGTGCCAACGCTTGAAGCACGCGCCTTCAACAGCGGCTTAAATCGTGCTTCGGAGGTGTTGTCAATGGTGAGGGTTCCCGTATCGGATACCGCTGCCACATCAGCACCCGTATCGGCTGCGAAGGTGAAGGTCGTGCCGTCCACCACGGAAACAACAGTGCGCTCACCATCGATGCGAGCCACGGTACCGCTTGAGGCAATCGTAACCACGTCGCCAACAATGAGGTTGTGGTTATCAGAAGTGGTGACTGTAGCGGTATCGGAGGCAATGGCGTAAGTAGCCATAGTCACCGTGCCTGTTGCTTGTCCGTAAGGCCAGAAAGGAATGCCCGCAGCGGGGCCAGACGTACCGCCTACGGTGGTCGTAAAGCCCTCAACCTGACTCAATTCCGCTTCGTCAGTGGTGGTGTCGGAACCCACAACTCGTGCAATCCAGCAACCACGGCCCCCATTAGCGAAGAAGTGGTACACCGAGTAACCTAGGTCATAGGAAGGGCTAAGGTCACCATAGATGCGGCGATACTCACCCCAGTTGGCTACGTAAGTTGCGTCTGTCGGACCACGCTGGGCAAGGCCAACGAAAAACGCAGTGGGGCCTGCGGGGACGTTGTTAGACCGCGAGTTAAGCCGAGATTCATTAATGTAAACTCCGGGAGTTGTGTAATTAGGCATTTCTTAAAAATCCTCCGAAATAGGGTTGGTAGGAACGTCACTGTCGAGTTGTCTGTCAGTCAAAGTACCAGATACGTTAAGAACTTTTTGTACCTCGTAGATGTTGCTTTGAGGAATTTCTGCGTTAACCGATGCGGTCATCACTTTACGAAACACCCTCTTTTTATACCCTGCCTCCTGATCTAGGAGGTCTGCTGTGCGCCAGTCTAGTACAGATAAACGGCGCATGGTGTCATCTTCGGGCACGTGGATATATCCGCGCCTAAAGGGGAACACATACCGGAGCATGTGCGCGCTCAACTCTCTATCGTGCCTTTGGCTACGACAGTAAGTAGAGATCTGGTAAATGAGGTCTACGGGGACAAACTGGTCCATGCGGATATAGCCGTCTTCCCCGGCCATATTGCTTAGATCTTCCTCGTCGTACTCGGACGGGAAGTAATCAATGCCGGTTCCCTTAGTCTGCTGTGCGGCAGACAGGGCGGCATCGCGAGTGAAGTAGTAATCGGCCTCGGAATGCTGCCTGTCAGATGCGTACACGATATCGATAAGTTCTATAGTGATAAACGGGTAATGACGCTCTGTCTCCCCATCGGGATAGCGGAAAAACACCTGAACCTTACGGTCAGCGTCACGATCATCACTAACCCGAAGATTAGCCAAACGGTTTTTAATAGCAGCATCTTCTGCCAAGGTAAACCCTGCGTTAGGCACTAGGCACCGCCTTACTGATCTTGTTGGAAAGATCATTTGAAATACTAGTAAGGTGCTTAATCGCCGTAGTCCTAATAACAGAAGATGGGCGGTTTCCAAACTCTAGATCAGCGACCGCGGCTGCGGCAGACTCGTCAGAGGTGTACACAATCTGACCTTTGTCTATGACTACCTTCAAACCATCCGTGACTTCAACTGGCCAGTCGGGGTGCTTAGTAGCCGCCTTTTTAAGGTCGGTTTCTGCCTTCTCAACTGCTTCAGCGATGGAGTCAATAACTAGAGACTCAAACGTATCAATAAAAGAGTCAAGGCTGTTTACCGCGCTGAGGCTTCCGCTAATGAACGACTTAGAACCATGGGAGTATGAAGGTGTAATATCCCTCATGGGGACCTCCTCGGTTCTAGGCGTTGTAAGGCAATAATCACACGTAACGCGCATTACGTGCTAAGTACATGTTACACCTAACTAGGTAGCGATGTAGGCCAAGGAAGGTCCGAAAGGTGCGGGTTTTGAGGACCGATATCAAACGGCATTTCCTGATCAATAAAGGTTTCAAAGCCGCTAATAAGTACGATCACTTCTTCGTTAAGACGACCTCGTACAACGTACTCGTTAACTTTGTAGTAACGATTGTCATAGTAAAACATGTCGTTTAAATGACTGTTGTACTCATCAGGTTTACTTACGCCTGCTGCAACTACGTCTCTAAACAAAGCAGTAACGTTGATGTTCTGCACAGGTTGACGACCATCTGGGATAGCCCTAAAAGCATCCTCTGATTCAGCGACGTACACGGTGGGTATAACAACACCGTTCTTGTAGGTACGACCACCTGATCCGGGGACGCCTTCGTCGTACACATCATCATAGGTACTGTACCCGCCTTGCAGGGGACTGAACTCAAACCAAATAATGTGCTCTCCGGCTTCCCGGTTACGCCTTCGTACGTGCTTGTTTATCAGCCCTAGTTCTCGACGAACATCCATCAGTAGTGACCCGTGGATAGATAGCCGGGAGGAGGTTCGCCCTGAAGGTATACGTGCTCACGGAGTTCGTCGTCTTCCTCTTCAAGGTTGATAAGACCATCATCAATATCGATAAAGATACGTTCGATAGGGCCGTAATCCCCTACCTCGCGAGGCTTGTACAGAGGAACGAGGCGGTTAGTAGTACGGCTAACTCGGCGGAGGTTAAGAACCTCAAGACGTTCTAGGCCAATGTTAAGCGCCTGAGCACGCTTGTTGTACTCAGAGGTCCAATACTCCAAAAGGCTGGACACCATGCGGTAACGCTGAGAAGACTGAATGTGCACAGACTCAGAGGTGATCACATCGATGTCTCTCGCATACTCAGACAGCAGTCCCCACAGAGCCTGAATCAGAGTGTGAATACCAATTACGTCCGCTACGGCGGGGGCGACAGAGGCCAGCGGCACCTTGATGTTATGGGTGTTTAGGTTAATCGCCATATCGGCATAAAAATCTAGATCATCAGGAAGAAGCCATTCGTAATGATTTCCCTCAATCATCAAGGTATCGTTAACAGAAACAGCGGTGTCTAACCTGAGCCAGCCGTTACGAGCGTCCAAATCATAATTTGCTGAGGAAACCTCAACTGCGGTGGAGGCGGTAGGACCAATGGTGGCAACCCACAGAGTTGTTGCATCGATATTAGGTTTACCAATATCGTACGTTCTACCTTGAGCATTAAATGTCGTGCGGAACGGTCTTTTGTAATCACGTAAGTAATTACGAGCCGTGTTTACAATATCAGCCTTAGTAGCCATCAGTCATTCCTAGTGAAGTACAGAGTAACTGAAAGGGGGCCGCTGTCTGCCCCGGTACCCGTGCCTACTTCGATGGTGAGAAGATCATCATCAGCAACACTAGTGCTGGGAGACTGCACTCCCGAAGAGTCGTCTCCTGAAGAAACGGTGGCTGTTTGTAGGCTTGTTCCATTTCGCTTTACGTCCACAACAGCATCTTCTGTGGTGTTGCTTCCGCTGTCCAAAGTGGCTTTGACACCCGTCAAGGTGCCCGCCCAAGGAAGACGATAGTAACCCTGCTGTGTGGCGGTGGACGGAAGACTAGTACCGCTGCTAACCAGTTCCAAAGTCACTACTTCCTCGCGAGCCTCTGACAAAATGTCGTTCCCGTCAGAAACGGTGGCCGCAACGGTACCCTTAGCACGAATAATCCAGCGCATGTAGACGTACTCAGGAACAGTGTCAACTGTGGCTCCACTTGTTCCCTCGTAGTCAGTTAACCTAGCAGTAGCGCCAAGAGTGTCCGTGCTGTCTTTGTTAGCAGACGTGTTGCTAGCGTTAGCAAGGGGACGTTTACCTAGCAAAGAGTTACCAGTACCCTCAACGGTGACGCCGTGAGTGTGGTTAGCGTTAGGTCCTCCGGTGCTGTTATTAGTGGCTCCTCCGGTAGTAAAACCGTGAGCGTGGTTATTACTAGGTCCTCCAGTATTGTTAGCATTACTGTTCCCTACAGTAACAGTGTGATTGTGGTTTCCATCATCAACGTAGTTAGGAGCACCAGTATTACCGCTGTAGTTTGAGTTAAACTGGCTGGTGGTTAACCGAGACTTCATCAAACCTTGATTGTCGGTTTCAGTTCCCTCATGCTTCCAATACACTGTGGCAAAGTCCAGAGGGCGAGCAGCGTGGTAGTTGTGACCAGTGTCGTTAGGAGCGGCACCTACCTCGTCAAACCATGCCCCGTGAGTATGGGTGCCAGCGGAGTTGGTGCCAGAGTTATGGTTGTGACCCATACCGTGAGTATGGTTAGCGCTTTGAGCACCAGTGCTACCAGAGTGCGTGTGCCCCATACTGTGGCTGTGGTTAGCGCTCTGGTTACCAGAAGATGCGGTGTGACCATGATCGACATCATGGTAGTGAATCATTCCGTGAGAATGATCGTGATTGTGGCGGTGGCTAGGAACCGGGACTACAGCGGTGTTCGACCCTGCTCCATTACCGAGATCCCCAGTAGAAGTAGTGCCACGAACAAACTTAGTGTTCAGATTAGGAACGTTAAAGGTAGATCCGCTGTTGGACCCGTACGTAGTCCCGATAGCAGAAAACAGGTCGGCGTACGCCCCTTCCCGGTTTAAGGACTGACCATTACATTCAAGCCACCCGTCGGGAATGACGGAAGTAGAAGCCCACCCCATAATAGAACCGACCGGAACTTGGGGGCCAATGTTTTGCCCTAACTCAAGCCAACTTCCTAAAGAGTTCTTTACAAAAACACCTGATCCGGTGCTACCTTGAGCACGGTTATTCTTGAAGTAAAGACTTCCTGTGCTACCCCCTGTAGGATCTGCTGATCCTACATCGTAAATAGAACTAGAAAGAATAACTCTCTTATCAACAATTTCAGAGGACCCAACGGGGGACGAAAGGCTTCTATACAGTGAGGCCAACACCACATCTGTAGTCAGATCGATGTCAGTGACAGAGGAGTACGTTACAGCGGTATTCCTAGTGCGGGGGAACCGCGCCCCTCCGTTGTCGGCAAACCCCTCCATTACTACAACATTCACTGTGCCGTTGGTTACACGGGCGACAACTAGGTCAAACCTGTAAGTTGGGTCATCCGAAGATGATGGGCCAGCGGGGAGGGGGACAATAGACGCAGCAACGGAGTAGGAAACTCCGTTGAGGATAATCTTTCCTGCTTCTACGGTGACATTGGCATTGCTGTTGTTGCTGGTGACCGCGCATCCAGAAAAGACACCAGACCGTCCCGTGTTGCCTAGAACCTCAAAGTCAACTGAGTCAGGCTCGGATTGGTCAAGCGTCGAATAGCGGCTAGATGAGCCGGTGGAATCCCCAGCGTTAGGGACAACTAGTGCCATATGGCTCTCCTATCAGAGCGTGTCGTAGATATTACCAGAAGCCTTAAGGTAGTCAAAGAGGTCCATAGGGAGGTCGTAGCGCTGTCCGTCTACGAAGTCCCAGCGACCATTACCATAGTACATCGTCCATGTACCCTTGATCTTTGCATTCTTGGTTGTGGGGGCGACGATTGTTGGCTCTGGAGCGGGGGCCGGAGCCTCCACTGCTTCCTCAACTGCCTCGTCTTCAATGAGGACTTCTGCAATCTTGCTTGCTGTCTTTTTTGTAGCCATGTTGGTTCTCCTTGGTCAGGGTATATCAATGAGTGTAGCAGGTGGATAATGGTTAGGGGGCGGACTCTGCTTCAATAGCGGTCAGTTAGCCTCCAACGCTTCTATGCGGGCAGTTGAGCGATGTCCTGTGCGTGCCTGTCTGCCGCCGACATGACATCAGCATCAAGCACGACCTGCTCTTTGTTCGCTGGAATACTGGTGATGTCAGGGTCAGCAGTCATGCGAGCAATCTCTGCCTCATAAATCGAATCAATACCTTGCCGAGCCTTGTTTTCGATTAAGTTCTCCACCCAACTTTGAGGGTCAATGGTGTTATATTTGAAACCCTTTTCCTGAGCGTCGCTTATTGTGAATGTATATGTAGCCATTTTTCTCCTATAGTGAAAGTAAGTATCCTGAAAACGAATTGAATAGTGACGAATGGTACGAAGTAAGCGTACCTGTGTTAGTTATCTGCACGGTAACGGAGTCCCCCACACCAAGGTATATTACTGCGCTGACCTGCTGACCACCATCTTGTCCTGCGGTGCCGTGGTTAGTAATGGTCGAATAACCGTTACTAGACACAAGCCCCCAATAAGTATTAGTAGAGTTGGTGTAGGTAGTGTATTTGAAAAAATGAGCAGTAAAGAAGTAATAGCCAGCGGCGGGAGCGGTATATGCCCCACTTGATGTGCTATAACAGTTTCCCGCGTTGTAGTGGGTGTTATTGTAAACAATAGTAGTTGCGCCGGTGTATGTTTGAGGATTTACAGTTGAGTATGCCCTGAAAGCGTAGATACTGTGCTGTAACGACCCTGAGAGATATGCGTCGCCATTACTTCTAATACTTAGACGAGTTGAACCACCACCTGCTTTGATATCGACATTCCCATTAGGAGTCCATGAGCCGATGTCAAAATCTTGGTTGCCAGAAGATAGGAATCCTACAGCACCAGCAACAGAACCTGCACTGTCTCTAATAATAGCGCCACCACTAAGACCGTTCTGGGAAACTAAACTGTCGTTATCAACTAAGTTGATAATTGGAGAAGGATCGGCCACCTCAAATGGTGCCGTAGGTGACGCTGTACCCACACTCAATTTTCCACCAGACGTAACTGACGCGTTGCCCTCTAGCGCAATGTAATCGCTCCTTAGGCGCATATTGCCCAGAGTGTTTGAGCCACTTCTCGGCCCCAAAACAATCTCACCCTGATCTGGGCCGTCTATCCATAGGCGGGTACTATTCCCCCCGGCACCAGCGTTATCTGCGTAAACATCATAACCATGTGGCAGAATTGCAACCCTGTTTGCAGCATCTGGTGTTGTATCGGTGAAATCGACATGATCTCTGATATTCACAACGCCATCTACATCCAACAGTTCAGTAGGTGATGTGGTTCCGATACCGACACGGTTGCTCGTTGAGGCAACGTGCAATGTATCTGTGTCAATCGTCAAGCCGCCAGCAACAACATTATTCGGCACATCATTCGTACGGCCAGCACCCAACACAAGAATCTCACCAGTTGAGCCATCTACACGAACCACACGCCCAATCTTCTGTACGAGATCTGTAAGCGCTGTTGGTCGTGT
>Ga0222718_10000460_pt1 | contig 41691 bp, 65 predicted proteins | sample C33_27DmetaG_FD_165045 | JGI IMG/M metagenome (GOLD analysis project Ga0222718, IMG submission 165045) | Estuarine water microbial communities from San Francisco Bay, California, United States - C33_27D | ecosystem: Environmental > Aquatic > Marine > Unclassified | place: USA: California...
TTGGTGGTAGCTTAGAACTTATTGCTGAACAAACTTATTCAAGTACAGTAACTGCTGTTGATTTTACAGATATAAAACAAGATATTTATGATGTTCATTTATTAACAGTTAAAAATTTTAAATCTGTATCTAGTAATAATTCTCCTATTGGAATACAACTTTATGAAAGTGGAACTTTAGAAACTGCAAGTGTTTATGAGTATGCTTTACAAGTAAATTCAACAGCTGCAAATTCAGAAGATAAGAGTACTGCATTTAGTATTATGAAAACTTGTCATACTGCAACAGGTGGTGGAGTTGGAAAACCAAATAATTTTTACTGTTATTTATATGACTTAGGCAACTCATCAAAGTATAGTTTTCAAACAAGTCATTCATATGGACATGATGCTTTTGCAGGTGCAGGAACAGTTATGAATTCACATTTTGGTGGTGGAGTTTTACCACAAGCAAGTTTGGTAGATGGTATAAGAGTTACAACAAGTACAGGAACTGATTTAGCTAGTTTTGATATAAAACTTTATGGAATAAAACAGATATGAGTAACCTAAGATTAATTAATGAAACTGAATTAACAAGTGGTGTATCTAGTTTTTCAGTAACAGATATATTTACAGAAGATTTTGATATTTACAAAGTTGTGTTATCTGATTGGGTAAGCAGTAATGGATATTGGTATCTAAGACCATTGAACAGTAGTGGAAGTGCTATAACAAGTGGTAATGATTTTGCTACTTTACTAGTACAAAGTCATACCACTTTTGTAGAGTACAGAGGAACTAATACTGCAAGTTTGTGGGCAACTTCTAATATTTGCTACTCAAATGGCAATAATGGTGTTTATTATTTTATCAATCCATACAGTACTTCTAGTTATACATTTGTTTTAGGACAAGATGCAGGATTTGGATTTGGTAATAATTTAAATACTAAAAATATTGGTGTTCAAAAAACTTTAACAAGAGTTACAGGAATACAAATAACTCAACAATCAGGTGGTACTTTTACATCAGGAAAAGTTAAAACTTATGGATTGAGAGTAGATAGCTAATGGCAGCAAAATTAATTCAAGTAGCAACAGAAACAGTAACAAGTGCAGTATCTAGTGTTATCTTAACAGGCATAGATAGTGATGATGTTTATATGTTAGCAATAACAAATATGGATAGTTCTAACACTACTGCAGGGAGCTATCATTATCCTTATATAAGATTTACTGAAAGTGGCACTCCAAATACAACAACAAATTATCATGCTACAGGAAAACTTTTATATTCAGGTGGTACCTTTTTAAATATTGTAAATACAAGTAATGATGATATTCAGCTAAACCTTGTGCATGTTGGCACTGGTACAAATCAAACAGTGCAAGGAATTTACTACATATACAATGCTTATAACAGTTCAGAGTTTACTTTCTGCACAATAGAAGGAGTTGGAATATCAAGTTCAACTGCAGATAAATTATATGGTGGACAAGGTGGTGCAGTGTTAATTCAAACTACACAAGTTGATGGAGTTGAGTTAAGTTGGAGTAGCTCTCAAACTATAACAAGTGGAACATTTACATTGTATAAGGTGATATAGATGAGTAAGTATGGATACATAGGAAAAGAAAGCGATATACCTCAACAGGCATTTAAATCTAATGCAGGTGTATTAAGTGTTAATGAAATAAGTAACTTAGCTAATGAAAGCAAATGGACAGTAGCAAATTCAGATTTAGTTTTATTAAGTACTATGGACTTTGAAAATGTAAGTACTTTAAGTGTTGGTTTACCTACTGGTTATGATACTCATATTTTAATGTTTAATGAGTTTAGTCCTATTGCTGATAACACTCAATTGCAAGCGAGATTTATAATAAATGGAAGTATTAATACAAGTAGTAAATATTCATATCATACTTTAAGAAATGATGATAGTAATAATACCTATAGTCTTGTTTCAACAACAAGTAGTATGGTACTTTTTAATGCTACAAGTTCCCAAATAAAATATTCAGGTGGTTGGAACATGATGATACATGGTGCTGCGAATGATACAGTAATTCCAAAATGTAGTTGGACTGGTGTTAGTGTAGATGCAAATGGAGATACTTTATCTTTTGATGGAGATGGTATGTTTTCAGATGGTGGTACAGGTACAACTCCAACAAGAACAAGGCAAGAAGCAATACATTTTTTTCAAAACTCAAATAACATAAGTGGTCATCTTAAAGTATTTGGAGTATATAAACCATGAATTTAAAACATATAAAAACAGTAACTGCAAGTAGTAATGTAAGTATTTTAGCAATAGATGATTGCTTTAATTCAAGTTACTCACACTATAAAGTATTTATGGATAATTTAAACTCTTATGGTTTTAAATATCATCATGGTAAATTAAGAGATAGTTCAGGTGAAGTAAGTGGTACTAACTATATTCAACACCAATTAGGAAAATTTGGAACTGCAGGTTCAGGTGGTGGTCAGGGTTTTTATTATGGAGGTTATAGGGATACTTTAGATTATATGATATATTTTGCAGGACAAGGAATAAATAGTTATCAAAATACTATACATGGAGTTTGGGATTTCTATATGCCATTTGAAAGTGATAAGTTTACTTTCGTAACAGGTAGAGCACACAGTTCTAATAGTGAATATAGTTTGTATGCAAGTCATACAAACATAGTTTATCCTGATGCTTCTTCAATTACAGGATTTCAAATAAGTGGTGGTTCAAATGGAGTTATTGCAGGAACTAAATTATCTGTGTATGGAGTACCAACATAATGGCTAACCAAGGATTACATATAATTCAAAAAACTGTTATAACAAGCAACACTGCTGCTGTAACATTAACAGGAATTGATGATACTTATGATGTTTACCATGTCAGAATAGTAGATGCACAAAGTACTACCACAGAACCATTAAGAGCAAGAATAACAAAAAGTGGAGTTGTAGTCGATAGCGATAATAATTACGATTATGCGTGGTGGGAACGCTTAACAAATAGAGCAAGTCCAGGTTTTAATAGTTTTGATAATCCATACGGTTCTGCTAATGGAGGAAGTTGGAGAATACAACATCAAAATTCTGATACACAAGCAGGAACAACAATTGGTATAAATTTAGAAATGGATTTATTTAACTTTAGAAATCCTGATGCTAACACACAAGTTGCTTGGCGTTGTATTTTTAATGATGAAAGTTGGGATGGTATTTCAAGTACAAAAGGTGCAGGTGGATTTACTCCTGCAAGTCAAAGTGTATCAGATGGTATATCATTTTTTAATGACAGTGGAGAATTTACTCGTGGCACATTTATTCTTTATGGTTATTCAAACACAATATAGTATAAGTATGGTAATATAGGAGATATTATGGCAACATTAGAAGAACTAACAACAGAAGCTACAGCAGAAATAGAAGCTGCAAAGCCTTTGTACAAGCAAGTTAATAATGAACGACTTGAATTTTCTGATGCTGATTATGCACAAGCTGTAACAGACTTGGCTAACAGCAAATGGAATGACCAACAGTTCGGTTATATACAAGCTAGACAAGAGGCTTATGGTTCTATTGCTGACCAGTTAGATATGCAATACTGGGATGCAGTAAATGGTACAACCAATTGGAAAGACCATGTAGCACAAGTTAAATCAGACAATCCAAAACCTGCATAAAATTTTATGATATAATCCTGTTTATGGATTTTATAATTGGATTTTTATTAGGATATTTTTTAAAAGAAATTGTATCTTATCTTAAAAAACTAAGTCAATGGGATTGGGATAATCGTAAATCTTGGGATAAAGAATGGGATTGGATGTCACCTATCCAGGAAGATGACCTTCCATAATGTCTGACTATCTCGGCAATGGTTATACACAGAAGGAGATGTTAGATATGGTATTAAAACGCCTTGATGAAATCGATAGTAAACTAGATGCAAAACTAGATAAAGCAGAATTTTATAAAGTATTAGGATTATTGGTAGCAGTAGGTGGTGTTGTTGTTGCTGCCTTAATGTAGGAGAACAATGGCAACATTAAAAATAGACACAAAAACACTAGCACCTATAGTATTTACAGCAATACTTAGTGCATTTGGTTGGGTATTTAACTCTATAGAAGAAATTAAATCACATCAGAATGCTTGTGATGCTATGGTTATGGAAATAAATAGTGAATTAGATATGTTAGAAAGTAACTTTACAGAACTACTTTTTAAATTAAATGGTTAAGATATGTGTATGGTAAAAGAAAAAGAAGATGGTTCGGTTGTACAAATTTGTAATTGTAAGCACGGCAGTGATTGCTGCACTAATAACTAGCTTTAGTAATATACTATCATTATACTTAATAAAAAAAGAAAATAGGAGATACAATGGCAATACCTGAACGTGTTAAAAACACAATGAAAAAAGAAGGCCTTAAAGGTGTTAATAAGCCTAAACGTACACCTAGCCACAAAACTAAATCACATGTTGTTATGGCTAAAGAAGGTGACACATACAAGTTAATTAGATTTGGACAACAAGGTGTTAAAGGTGCTGGTAAAAATCCTAAAACTAAAAAAGATAAAGCACGTAAAAAGTCTTATTATGCTAGACATAATGCACAAGGTAAACCTAAATCTAAGTTGTCTGCTAAGTATTGGTCACACAAGGTTAAGTGGTAAATAAAAAAACAACTTGTTCGTTTTGCAACAAACCTTTAGAGTTCTTTAAAAACTATAAAATTTGTAGTAATCTAGGTTGTGTTGAATATAACAAACAATTAAGGAGATATGATGCCGGCAAAGAAGAAGAATAGTTTAGTAGGTAATATTAATAAACGTAAAAAAGCTGGTACTTCTCGTTCTAAAAAAAATTCTACTATTTCTAAAAAAGCTTATTCTGATATGAAAAAAGGTTGGCCTAAAAATAAAAAAAGGAAAACTAAGTAATGCCATTACCAGAAGCTTACGTTAATGCTAGCCCTAAAGCTATGGAGTATTGTGATAATTGCGAATATTACTCTAATAATTATTGCGTTAAATTTAAAGAACAAGTAGCACCATATGGTTGGTGTGCAGTCTGGGAACCAGTAGATGAAATACGAAGTATTAAGAGTTAGTAGCCAAAAAGATAGTACATCAGGTTTATTATTTGAAGTTGACAATGGTAAACGTACATTTCTTTGCTACACATTAGAAGACGAACAACGTGATGTTAAAGTCTGGGGTGAAACTAGGATACCTGCTGGTACTTACAAGCTAGAGTTACGTACTGAAGGAGGTTTTCATAATCGTTATCTATCACGATACGGTGCATCATTTCATAAAGGTATGATATGGGTTAAAGATGTACCTGGATTTGAATGGATACTATGGCATGCAGGTAATACTGATGAACAAACTGCAGGTTGTCTTCTATTAGGTAACTCACAAGAAAGTAATATAGTTAAAAAAGATGGGTTTATTGGTGCGTCACGTGATGCATATGCTTTTGTATATCCACGTGTTGTAGCAGCTATTGAGTCAGGTTTAAATGTAGAAGTAGAATATATAGACTATGATGGTAAGCTACCTACAGCTGAAGTTTCTAATACAGCTCCACCAGATATGATACAACCTAAACAAGTAATGGAAAAATTACAAGAGATAAGTGGTGAAGTTCAAATATTGTCTGCTAAACTAGACGGCAGGAGAATGATATAATGCCAAGAAATATTAATTTTAGTAAAAGTAATAAACTTTCAGATGAAGATTTAACACCTGATGAATATTCAGAAATGACTGATGTTAAAGGTGCTGAAGATTATGACCCAGGTAAGTATGACCCACTAGCTAAACAACGTTCAGAAGCTTTTATGGGTCAAGACATTGACTTTAAATTAGCTGGTGCAGCTCGTATTGGCGCTAAAAGTTCTTATGCATCTGGTCCTATATCAGACCCTACACAGTATGGTAGGCCTGGAAAAATGGAAGAGATACCATTTGAACGTGAACAAGCTAAAGCTGTTGGTGCAGAACTAGCAGATGAGTCTGCAATTGAAGCTGCACTAGATGCAGAGATTGACAAGCTTGATATAGCACAAAGAAGTGCAGACCCTGTTGGCGTTATGGAAGCTGAAACTAAAATTAAAGGTTTACAAAAAGAATTAGATAAAGCTATTAAAGTAACAGCTGCTAAAAAAGAAACATTTGGTGAAGCATATGAAACACAGTATTTAAAAGAAACTATATCTGCAAGATTAAAAGGTAAAGTTGACCCAGAAAATTTAGAGTTAATGGCTGAAGATGTTAAACCATTATCTACTACTGCTAAAGGTAAAGGACCTGGCATTAAAGCTGCTGAATCAATTATTCAAACAGGTTTATATCCTAAGAAATTACCAACAGATAAATTAAAATCAGGTGAATACTCTCAATCTAAATCTAGTATGAAGTCAGTTAGTATTGAAAGAGAATTAAATCAACCTAAAGGTATTGATAAAGCTGCAGTTAATAATACATCTCAAACATCTGGTAGTTTAAGTGAAGTTATGGCTGCACGTGAAGGTAAGATAGACCCTATTACACAGAAACCATACAAAACTATGACAGGTGTTACTAAAGCTGGTGATATACAATTAGATAAACCATCAAGTTTTCTTGATATAGAAAAAGCAGAACAATTACAAGCTGCTCGTATAGCTGAACGTAGAGGACAAAAACCTACAGGTAAATTTCAAACTAAAAAAGTTTCAGGTGCTAAAGTAAGCTCAGTTACTCCAGATGCTCCTAAACAACAAGAGTATTCTGGTTTAAAAGAAGCTGACAGTCCTGAACTTAAACAATACGTTGATGAGTTTAAAGCTGCTGGGCAAACATCTCAGAGGGCTTTACGTAATGCACAACGTATGATGAAGCTACAAAAAATACGTGGCAAGGGTAAAGGTAAAGGCAAACTACTTACAACACTTGGTGCTGTAGGTATTGGTGCTATACTTAGTAAAGACTTGGAGAAATAATGAACGCAGAATACAAAGTAATTTTAGAAAAAACAATTTGGACATTTGTTGAAGCATTTATTGGTGCATTAACAGTTGCTCCATTAGTTGGTGTAGATGCTGACGCAGTACAACTTGCTGCAATATCAGGTGCGTCTGCAGCTTTAGTAGTAATTAAAGAATTTGCTAAAAAACAATTAGCTAAACCTGTTAAGAAAGTGAGTAAGTAATGAATAATGTACCAAAAATTGTAGGTGCTGGTAAAGGTAAAAAGACATTATATACTTATTACAATAAAGAAGCTGGAGATGTAATTCCTTTACCTAAAAAAGCAGCAAGAGCTGCAGAAGTATTTGCACAGCAACAAGCAGTAGATAAAATGAAATTTAATGCTTTAGTAATGAAACCATTAATAAAATCTTGGGAAGATAGAAATGCTTCTAATCAAGGTACTAAGTTAAATCCATAATGGCTAAAAACGAAGTAGGTCAAGGGTACGCTGGTCTTGGTAAACAAGAACTTAATAAACGTATTAAACAACATTCTGCTTTAAGAGCTAAAGCTTTTTCTACTTATACTCGTCAACAAAAAGACTATCAACAAGCAATGAAACTTGTAGGTGAATTTGGTAGTGACCCATCAAAGAAAAAAGCTGTTGATGAAGTGCATAAATATGGTGTTGAACAAGGTGTTAAGGCCTATATGAACCTACAAAAAGTTGGTAAATTATCTGAAGGTTTAAAGAAACTTAAAAAAAATAAATAGTCGTCAGCTATTTTCCTTTATACTCTCTCTTTAAAAAACCTTGTAATAAGTCCCTTATAGCTTTACTATGTCCACTTGATTGCCTACCATCATATATGTCATGATGCCATTTGCATAAGATAGCCACATTATTCATATCAAACTTACGTGACTTACTACCACCCATACCTATACCTTGTATATGAGCTAGCTCTAACCATTTGTTATCGTTACAATATGCCCACTCACAGCGTCCTCCAGCCCTTTTAAGAGCTTTTTCACGCATTTGTGACAAGTTATCCATTGACATCATACATAGTATATTTAAGTGTAATTTCTTCTCCTGCTTTAATAGTTCTTAAAGGGAAGAGATGATTAACACCTTGGTCTGGTGATTGGTCCATACGTATTACTTCGCAGTTAGGTGTATCACTATGGTTAATAAACCCACCTAATGGTGTTCTGTATATAAATTTATCACCTTGTACAAATACGTGTGTGATACCTAATGAGCTAGCATCGTCAGGATTTTTTACTTTAATTTCTTTATTAGTAAATAAACCTAAACCTTCTATAGGACTTTCTTTTATAGTCATATACTTTGGTAAAGGTCTATAAGTAGGTTGACTATCCATATATTGTAAAGTATTTACCTGAAGGAAAGTCCCAAGAATGTAGTATATCTGACCAACGTACACCTTTTTCTTTTACAGTTTCACCTTCATATATTGCATTAGAAACATACATAAACATTTGTGTACTACATTTACCATCAACAAAACCTACACCTTTAGGTAAATCAAGTATTTTTTGTAAGTAACGTAATGTATTTTCAGTTACTTCACCTGCATCTACTCTTGTAGCTGGTCGCATTTCGTGTTCAATATCTAAAGGTAGTTGTGCATTAGTAGCTAATGTAACTCTACGTGGGCATAACTTTGCACCTTCTTCTAGTAAACTATTAAGTTCGTGTGTAGTTTTTATTTCTAAGTTCAATGTTTCTTTATCAATACTGTATGAAATCCATACAGGTGTACCATTTTTATTAGTACCTAATAGTCTTCTACCACCAAATGTATCAATAGTAGCAGCATGTTCTTTCATTTCTTTTGTCCACTTAACAAATGATTTTCTAGCATCTGATACTTCAGTACTCATATCACTTTGTTTTGTAGAATAATCTGTAAAATTATTCACTATTCTTCCTCCATTTCTGCTATCCAATCTTTTACATACATATTTTCTACAACGCTAACAGCGTCATCCCAATCTTTTGCATCAAACCTTACAAGTATTTTATATGTAGGCATTATTCCTCCTCTAACTGACTTAAATGCCAGTTGTAATCTGTTACAAATTTATCCATAAGAAAACGTAACTTAATCATATTAGGTGCTACGTTAAAAGTATCGCTGCCACAAGCTTGGTCAAACTGTTTTGCCCATACTTTCATAAACTTTGGATTTGTAAATATATTTATTTTTGTAATATCAATTTTTTCTTTCATGATATTTCTTCTTCTAAATCTGCTATACAACTATCACAGTACTGTACTAATTCAAAATCAGTCATATATGCTTTACCACATATAGTACAAGTTACGTTAAGTACTGTATCTAGTTGTTTACTAAATTGTTTATTAATGTTTTTATATGCCACTAAGTTTCCTTTCTGTAATATAACAATTCATTATTAGTTCCTTTCCAACAATGTTTACTACTGTTCCAATGATGCCAACCATCGTTGTACACCAACCAAGCTGCGTATTTAGTTGCAACTTGTGGATTAGTTCTATTACCCATTATACCTAATTTAGATTTTAACCAAGACCAAGTATTGTCGTTGAATTGCCAGAGTCCGACATCCTTAGAGCCATTTGTATTTACCCCTACTGCTTCAGCTATTCCTGAGCTTTCGCAGTATATTATATTTAGAGCTTTAAGAATGTCTTCCTCGGCAAAATATTCATCGACAGTATCGTGCCATTCAATAACATTATTTATTTCATATTGCATATCATGACACGATTTATACTCTGTCAAAGAGTTGGGTGTAAGAGCCAAAGGTATAATACACCCAACGATTACTTCTATCATTAGCTAATGGTAGCAGCTTTCGATGAAGGTAGTTTAGTACAGTAGTAATGTACTAGACCTCTCTTCTTAGAAGGTAAGGTAGTAATTTCATAACCTTCTGCTCTAAGATTATGTATTATTCCACCGAACCTGTGGCAATGTAGTTCTGCCACAAACTCCCAGTTACTAATTGGGTCACTGTCCATAAACTCGGTAAATACCCAAGCTATGAGTTGTGTCTTTGATTTAATATATGCAGGGATTTTTACGCCCCTGAAATATTCTGGTATCATAATTTCCTTTCCACCTTTAGAATTGTTCGATACCCCATTCTTTAGGTATGTCAGAGTTATCTAACCACCAAGACTTACGCCACTTACCACTATGACCACCGCATATAGCAGGGTCATTGGTAGAACAAACGAAGTCAGGTGACTTGTCACCCTTTTTGCTTTTACGATTATCGTAGACCATCTGTCCACAGAATGGACATTTAAGGTCATCACGATAGCTTTTAGCTTCTTCCATTTTATTTACTATATCTCCTACAACTCCAGATAATTCTGGATTACTATTGTCTGGAGTAATGTCTTCAACTATATCTGCTTCCACGAGTGTTTCAACTTTGTCATCTAAAGACATTTGGTCTAATGCACTAGGAATTTTAGCTTCCATAGTTCCAGATAATTTTTCTAACATAGAGAAATATTTATCTAGTTGCTCATCACTCCAGTATGTTTTATCATTTGGGAAATTTTTGACACGTGCATAATCATTAGCTTTGCCAATAACTATTTTACGTTCATCAATATCCTGAATATGTTCAGTTATACCTGCAACAGTTGTAGCTATGAACTGAATATCCTGACTCATGATAAAAGACTTGGATTATATCTACCCATAAACAATTGACCTGTAGGTAACATTATTCTTCTAAATTCAAATCCTTTAGAATTATATTTTTTGTTATACCTTACGTATCTTGTATGTAATTTAGTAGCTTTTCTACCTTCAACCATATCAAGTACAACCCATTTGTTTGGATTGTCTGTTAATTGCTGGGCATAATTATCTTTCTCAAAGATAGGTTCTTTCTTACCAGTTCTTTGAAATGTTGATTCAGGTACTTCTGTTAATACCTGTCCTATTTTATATTCCATTTATAACTCGCTTTCCAAAAACAACAAATTGTTTGCCATCTCTGTAGGTTCTAAATGCATATTCGCCATCATACTTTTTGTTCCAAGAATTTACTCTTGCATAGTATTTAGTTATAGCTGCATTCAATGCTGGTTTATCTAAACCTTCAATGCTAACTACATCCATAGCAACCCATTTGTTAGGTGACATATCAAGTGTATCTTTATAGTCATCTTTGAATATGTCATATCTTCTACTGCTATCTTCTGGCATAATATCGTCAGGTATTACCTGACCTACTTTATATTCCATTATTTTCCTTCCTCGGATGCATTAAGAATGTCATCCATGATTGATTCCATACGTGCTATATCTTCTTTAGTAGGCTTGTTTTCTTTCTTACGCATATCAGCTTTAGTTACTTCAACTTGGGCATCTTTATCTGCCATTTCTTGAGTGTAACCATCAGGTGCTACAGCAGTAGCCTCTTCTTCTGATTGCGTAGAACCAGACCATAGCTCTACTCCTAAGCCGAACCTCATACATGCACGCTTAAATGCATCAGACTCAGCATCTTTTAAGTTAGTACCATCATTAAACTTGGCATTGCCTAGCTTAAAGGTATCAACGTCACCGAAGCCATCGTAACTACCCATACCTTCTATGGTTATAGTTCCTTTAGCACCGACTATTCTTTTCTCTCCATTGTGCATACCATATACTGGTTCACAACTCCAAGAGTATACAACACCACTATCACGTAGTCTTTCTACATAATGTGCGTGTGGTACATAGTCCCCAAACTTACCTGCTGGTGCTTTACGCACTAGTTCAGCTGGAAAAGGGGATAGTAATTCAACGTTATTAGACATAACATTCCTTTCTCTATAAGTCGTTTCGTGTCGAAGGACAGCGAAAGGACTTATAAATTATTCTTCTTCTAAGTGTAGTAAGTTACGTAAATTAGTTACACCACGTTTTACTGGTAGCAACTTAACGTCACCTTGGTCATTTGTAAGTATAAAGTATGGCTTGTCACCTAGACCACTATACTCAAGACCACTAAGTTTCCACTTAGACTTGACATTTATATTGTCCATAATATACATTATAACTATACTTTCTATAGTTTTACAAGGTATTCTGCAGTAACTCCATGATTAGGTTTTGCAAATAATAACCATTGACAAGGTCTACCCATGCTAGCTAACTGTTCTAGAGCGTATGTATTGTAGCTTTCTGTACTACCATTTACCCATAAACGTATATCGTTAACATACATAGTAGTCGGAGTGTGCCAATGGCCTGCAATTGCATAATCAAAGTCTGGCATTAAACCACGACTAGCTAATGCTTTCCATCCTAGTAATTTTTTACCGAAGCCATACCAAGGAAATCCTGAGTGGCCTCTGATATTATCTCCGTGCCAGACGAAGAACTTACATCCTTTACCCAGATTAGCAATATCAAACCAATGATTATCGCCTTCACTATCTGGAATAATAAAGGAAATTCGTTTATCGTTTTCATATACCATATCCATTATCTTGCCTAACATTCTGTCAGCATTACTGTCAGGATGATAGTCTTTTCTAGCACGTCCACCTAAGCTACCGTGATTACCGATAACCCAATGCACTTCTACTTCTTCAAAGTTTGCTAATAATATGTCAAAGTATTGTGTCAATATTCTAGGTCCATCTATTGTTACTTGGTTGTATAACGAAGCATCAATAAGATGTGTTTGGCCTGGGAATATAAGTTCACCTTCTACAATATCACCAGCTGCCAATACAACACATTTCTTAACTGGATGAGAGTATCGTTGTACGTTTGTCAACTCAACTATCTTTTCTGCGTATTTAATTACACGTTCTTCAGCTACTTGTGTGTTATAATCTGGCGTTACTTTTGCTAACTGAACATCAGATAGTACAGCTACTGCAATCTCTTCGTGTTTATTTTTCTTTGGAAGAGAAGGTTTAGGTACTTTAGGTTTATCCCAAGTACGTAAACTTGTAGCAACTGCATCGTACACTGCTTCAATTAGGTCAGCTTTTTTATTCTTAGCTTTTTCTAACTGCTTAAGTAATCTAACATTGTCAGATTTAAGTTCAGTAATTTTTTGTGACTCAGCTTCAGCAAATAGTTTATCTAATTCTTTTTTATTCATTAGGGTCTACTAAATTCTGAAAGTGATGTCTTACTGCTGACTCGCTAATCTTGATATTAAAATTTTCTTTTAATAATCTAGATACCACGTATGGTTTTAATTGTCGTCCTGCAATAACACGTTCTTCACATCCTTGCCAAAATGGTCTGGCTTCGTCTGTAATTCTATCGACTATCGCACTACGTTTCCCTGTTTCTGCTTCTGCTAGCAGTTCATCTATATTCATACTATTCACTATACACATCTTTATTCTTATTACAAGTATTTAACTGAATATATTTCCGCTGGATAGGCTAAACAGAAGTGAAGAGTGCGCGGGGTTTCCAGCAAACGATGAACTGATGTAAAGCCTGAAGGCGGAATTACATGAATTTGTAAGTGTAGCAGTGTTCACTATGGGTTGATTGTTGAAGTTGAATGTTTACCTGTCCGGAGTTCTCTTCCGACTCTATTCTGCTACTGTAAAGGCTTAACTTTTGCGAAAGGAAACAAAAGCACAGTTGCCTGTAGACCTTTACTCCTTACACTATAACACGTTTAATTTATAAGCGTGTTCCTTTACTTCTTCTATGTTCTTTAGATTAATAATTTTGTTTCTGGTACAGGTATTTATAACATCCTTTACTAGATTAAAACCTGTTGTATTACCAGACCCACCGAATACATGCATATCTGATACCCATATTCTACGTTCAGGCATTGATGCAAGCCATTGCAAAGCAGGGCCATCAACAATATTACCTTTACCTGAATGTTGATTTAAGTAATCTTCACTTACACGCATACCATTCTTAGCAATAACACGTAAGTCACCGTAATTACCAACGCCATTGTACATAGCAATAGTAACTGCAGGTAACAACTGCATTATTTCTAAGATATCAGAGCCATTAAACTGCATAGAACCAGATGCATCAATAAGTATTGTGCCACCTAATACATGTTGTTTTTGTTTAAATATCTTTTTATCTACACAATAACGATGTATATATTTAGGATTGTAACCATACTCTTGAGGTCTGTACTGTCTTCCGTTCTGTAATCTGCCCTGTAAATTTACAGTCATTACTGGATTATGTACTGTCATTTCACCCCAATAACCAACACCTGAGCTTCTGTTAAAGCTCTGCATTTGGTCTATTAGTTGTTTACGCATACGTTTTTCTAAGTCGTTTGCTGTAGGACCTATACCTCCAGATGTACCTTCTTCTGTTTCTGACTCTTCACCTTCAGTTCCATCAGTACCTGGTGCTGCACTAGGCTGCGCATAAACCTCTTCAGGTTTATCCATAAACATATCTAGTACTGTTGATAGTTCTTCTGCTACTTTCTGTACTTTTCTATAAGATACTTGTTCTGAATACCTGTATGTATTACCTTTAACAAGTAATTTATCGAAAAAATATCCAATTTGATTAAGTGCAAATTGTAGTTCTTCTTGTCTTATTGGTGATATATCAGGGTTTGTAATAGCGTGTGCCATTATATCTTTGAATGCTCTATACTCTTCACCACGTTTAAATCGGTCTAAACGAGATGCATAACTGTATTTATGATACTCTCTGTGTTCATCGTCTGTTTGATAATATCTATGTGTTTTATCAATTGTATTTGTGACCCAGTTGCTAGCTAGACCATACAATATAATTTCAGTTATACTACCTTCATAGACTAACCTTGTAGTTTGCATTCTTATAATATCTATACAGCTAGAAGGTTCGTTAATACCAAGTCCATTTATAAACAATAAATAATTAACTCGTATTTCTTCTAACACTTCTATTGCTTCTTTACGTGTGCCACGCATTAGTTTACCCATAGTTTTAGGTGACCATTTAGCATGACCTAGCTCGTGTCTACGTATCATACGACTATGATTAAGACCACATTTGTCACATGCTTGGTCAAGTGGTACTGTCATCTGTTTATTTAGATTATCTGTAGATGCAATATCACCTGGTACTAGTTCATTAACTTGCCAGTTGTCACCTGTAACTATTTCTGGATATGGATATGCTTTATGCATCAGCTTTCGCCAATACAGTTGCATCGATTAACTCATCTGCTTTGTCAGCAAAGATAAGTTTAGCTGCTGTTTCTTGTGAGAAACCTTTGTCTTGCAATGCAAAGAACTCTGTCCAAGCACGAAGCGACACACGTTCTTCAGGGTCTTCAACTAATGTTGTATCCTTAATTACGTTATGCCATTCTTCTGGAAATTTCTCCATAGCTTTAGGGTGTACAGTATCAACGTGTATCTTAACTGGAAACCTATCTTTCAATGCTGGCGGCAATGAAGATGGTGGGCTGTTAGTAGTAGCTACTACCTGAAACCCTTCAGCTGGTCGTACTGTTTCTTTATTGTCATTATTCAATGTCAACATAGCTATGTCTTGGTCGTCAAGAATTGCATGCAAGAATGTCATTGCATCTGGAGAAGCGTGGTCTATCTCGTTGATAACCAATCTACCTCCATTACGCCACGACTGTATTGCAATACCGTCATGCCATTCGAAACTGCCATCCTTGCTAGGCATATAAAAGCCTTCCAAGTTTGCAGCGGCAGTATCTTCTGTCATTGTTATTTGATATATATTTGGATTACCATTTATATCTAATGGTGTGCTTTGTTTTACTGCACTGTATGTTTTACCTGTACCTGGTGGCCCATAGAGTAATACTCTACGTGACTTTCCTAGTACAGATGCAACTAATTTCCAACAATCATCCATTGTTATTTCCTTCCTATATTATTTCTTGTTCTGTAGGTATCCATTGACAGTAAATGTCGATAGCTCCTTCAGAGTTTTTTCTTTGTAATACCTCAAACTTACCTTTAGTAGCAAGATGAGATATATTTGATTGAGTCATAGACTCTATGTTTGCTTTAACACCACTGATAAATTTTTCTGACTTGCCTATTACGTACCAAGTATTAGGACTTGCCAGTAATATTTTTACTTTATCATCTGTTAGTAGTTTAGGTTGTTTACCTCTACGTCTAACAGCTGGTGGTGTAGCCGCATACATACCTTCAGGTAGTGTCATTACCCTCCTTTCTTAGAAACTCTTCTGCTTCATCACCAATATTATTTGCATTATTGATGACAAGATTAATAGTTTCTTCATTCAGTTCTTCAATATCAGATTCTTTAGTTACTTGTATAGCTTTATAATCTTCCATCATAAAAGCTTTGAACATATTTTCGTCAATGAATTTTGTATGAAGCTTTCTAAGGTCGTCAAGAGTTGGATTAGGTCCAAGTAATTTCTCAGCTATATCATCTGGTGGTAGCCAGTCTGTCATTACTTCTGCTCTAGCAGACATATCAATACGTTGTGCATATTGTATAGCTGTTACGTGGTCTGGTGCATCAACGTGAACAACTCTTGCAAACGTACCTTTATCATCGCCTGGTTTACTTTGAATAAACGTAACAATGTAATGGTCGATTGATGGTTCTGCTGATATACCTTCTATATCTTCATTATCATACATAGTTTTCCCTTCTGTTAATGTAATCTGTCTGTCAATAGTGCAGACAGATTACATATTTTTTACTTTAGTGCTATATCATATAGCTCAGTACTTACACTTCGGATAACTTTATTGGGCAATTAGAACACCGATTCTGTATAAGTACTAAGCTATCTACGTTCAGTCATTTAAGCAACAGGGCAGCTGCAATTCTTACTAATAGATAGCTTGTAACACACAGTCGTCCTACTTTGCCTCAGCTCGTCAGCTGGCGTGGCCTATCTTACTCTATGTGCTACAAGCTACCTACATTTTGGTCTAATGGCTTGCAAAGGGGTACAAGCAATGTAAGTAGCTGCGTTTCTTATTTAAACATACTGTCTATTTTATCTCTACTTTCTTGTAAAGATTTTATATGGTCTGCTTTAACTTTTTCACCATTAGGAAATGGATATATAGTTTGTCCAGAATCTTGTCCAAATTCAATGTCCCATCTGTTATTGATATTAACATTATACTTGGTAGCTATTTCTTGTAACAACAAGAATGGTTCTCCCCAAGCAGACTCAAATCCTACGTATAAAACTTCGCCATCCCACTTGATAGTAGTTTGACAGTCGCCCCATTTAGTTCCCCAGTTGTTATACTGCCAGTCAATTGATTTGTATGTACCATACTTTTCAACAAGCTCTAGCTTAAACATATCTAGTAATGGTCGTACACCATCTTCGTCTTCGAACCAAGCATCGTGTCTAACACCATCAATATTTCTTGAACCTTGATGTATGTTTTCTAGTTCTGTAGGTGTTGGATATACATTTGTTAATGCATATGTTCCATCTTCATTAGTAATGTCAGCTATAAGTTTTTCAACGTCAGCTGTTTTACCAATGATAGTGGCCTGATTATCAGTCCAATTTGGCATTTTTATTCCTTTCTTTCCAATCTGCATAATGAAAGTTGCAAACAACACGCATTTTTTCACCATCATCAGCAAATTTAATTGCATTAAAGTTCTTTGGATTTATTTCTGTACCACAATTTGGTGTTGTACATATCATCGTAATGACCTTTCTAATAAATATAATCTACGATTAATAACGAGTGTATTACAATCATCACATACTCTGCCATCAAATAATGGCAGTCCATTATGTCCCTTGTTTGTAATTACGTTACGACATTCTTCATAATTTGTACAATAGTTACTCATCATCTATCACTACTACTTTTTTAATTGTATTTTTACCTTCTCCAAAAGCTTTCATATGAAGCTGTGCTTCACTATATGAATAACCTCTGCGTAAACATTCCCATAATTGTTGTATGATTTCTACTTCAGTCATTCTTCTTCCTTAACTAATGTATTAAAAGCTTTTGTAACTTGATATTCAATAGCTTCTTTTAACATACGACACCAGCCACGAACAAATGAATTTAATTCTGTATTGATAGCAGCATTATATAAATCTCTTCGTGTCCAGTTAATAATATTTATTAATTGTTCTTTAGATAGTTCTTTTAATTTATCTTCTGTATCCATAATTCCCTTTCGTATACAGACTGTTGTCTGTCATAAGTACAGACAACAGACTGTAATATATACGTACTTTTACTTAAAATGGAGCATCAAAAACTTCTACATCAAGTTTCATATCGATACCTAATGCCATTAAATCTGCCCTATAGTTATCTTCTGATTTATTTTCATGAAACAATATGACACCTTGTCCTACTTGGCGTCTTAATATTTCATAATCAGTTGTATTTATTAATGGCTCTAATGTTTCTAGTGCCTGTTTTATTTTGACAATATCCATTGTAGATATCCCCTTTCTTTTATCTATTATACAGAAGCTATATATATAACTTCTATAAAGCGTGCTATTTCTAACACGCTCTAAGAAGCTACAAATTAGTAGGGTGCTACTTCTTCCATAACTTCGACATCAAGGACTGCGTCCTCAACAGCTACGTCTTCTGACACGCTTTCAGCTTCTGATTTGTTTGCTTCTTCACGTGATTTCTTAGATGTAGGACTTGCATTATGTAGTTCCAATAATGCCCATTTATTTATATGCAATGGGATAGTTACCTTTTCCCCTTTGATATATGTTGTAATAAATGTTACGTCTTTCCACTCAGTGATTTGTTCACCAGTGATACCACATACCATTTCATAGTTTAACTTACTTGCCATTAGTACTCCTTTCATAATATTCTTAATAGCAACGATATATATATATATTTTATATACATATCAGTCTGTCAGTCATTGGCACTGACAGAGTGATATATACATTACCAATTTAATGTTTTTTGTTGCCAATACTTTAACCTATAATATTTAAGCTTCGCTTCTTTATAGGATATGTTATGCACTCGCATATAAGTTTTTGGAAACTTATAATGTATGTGCCATTTATGGTCTAACCATACTATCGCTTTATTAGGTTTAAAGCTTTTATGTCTATTGCATAAGTTTGTTGGAAAGTCATTTTGATTATATATATCTATCATATAATGACTTTGTTTATCACATTTCATACAATTATTCATAGTATTCCTTTCTTTTAATATACATCAGTCTGTCAGTCACGAGTACTGACAGAGTGATATATACATTATTCTTCTTGATTTTGTTTTGTATTACAACTTGTACATCTGTACTCGTTCCAATAAGTTAATTCATAATTACATACGTGCATTACCAACACCAACATTCCATACGTTGATTTATGTAGCACTTATCGTGCAGTCCAAATTTAAATGCAAGTCTTGCGACTATGCCATTTTCTTTGGACATAATATAGTTAGCTAATTTCTTTTTCATAGCATTCCTTTCTTTTAATATATATCAACTAGTACTGTCACTGGTACAGTACTAGATGATATTTACTTAAATATACTTAAAGCAAGTTGTTTTATAGAATTACCATTTAAGTCACGCTTGCTCCATTCCCAAAGGTTTTCGCCTTTGTTATATAACTCAACACCACATTGGTAGTGTAAGTTAAGTGGATAGCGTATAAGCTCTCCCTGACTATCTCGCTTTGTACCAGCTTTCCAGTAGGTTTCGCCTTTATGTACAATATTGTACTTACAATATTTACATACTTTAGGTTTAGTCCAGTTATAATTTGACATAATCAATCCTTTCTTTATATAACTATACTTACTTACAGTATTCTGTAATCGATGGATTTACAGAATACTGTATGATAAGTACAGAACTTATCAATAACCTAAACGCTTCGCTAGGTTATATGTACCTAACTCATAGGCACAAGATTGGCATACTGATACAGTTTCATCAGTATATTTATTAGTAGTTGTTAACTGTGGTTCAGTATAACTTTCACATACAAAACAATTCATAATGTTTCCTTTCTGTAATTGAATTATATTCGAAGGATATATAATTCATATTACTGTAAGGGAATATATTAAACCGACATACCCCTGTATTTAATTTCAAATGTACTTATTTCCTAAGTATATTTATACAGTATACTGTATACAGTATGTGTAGACAGTAAATATATTCCGAAGGATAATATATTTATTGTTTCTACATATCTGTTTGACTTACATATGTCAATCTGAGTCCTTTACATATTGTACGTAAGTCTAAGAAAATATGTTGGTAATTCTGTACTACAGTAAAACCCCAATGTCTATAGTCTTTTTGTGCATGAGCGGGCATATGGGGGAGGGTAGTCTAACTTAAACTTTTCTTCAGTCCTTGGGTACTGCCTTTGTCTTTCTAGTGTACAGTTTTACCTGTCAGCAGCTTTTGATGTCCCGGTCACCGCTTTACCTGTAACAAAATACTTGTTTTAAGTGTTTGTATTTAACTGAACTATAGCATATAATTCAATCTATACAACAATCTACAAGGAAGTAGAATTTATGCCAAATTATGTGGTATGTCATGCACCAAGTTGCAAGAAGCGATTAACTGGTAAACAAAAGAAATTTTGTTCCCCTAAGTGTTCTAAACGTGTCTGGGCAGCAGCTAATAGATACAACAAGAAAATTGATGCAAAACCGATTAATATAGAACGTAAGTCTGACGAGGGCGACTACGCTAGCGTCAGAAGAGGGCAGTATTACCAAGCTTTCGTAAGCGAAGGTATAGCTGAAACAGTTGCAACTGGCGACATGGCAGTAGCTGAGGCAGCTTCCCTCCTTGGTTGCACATCGGCTACTGTCAGTCGTATGCTCGCTGCCTACAAGATTGACTTACGTAACTCAGTAGCAGCTGAAGATTGGGAGTTATCCGAAGATGCCAAAGCTGCATTAGAAAATTTTTCAAGCTTCCGCGATAAATACTTTCGTACCGAACTAGGTAAGAAATATGAAACCGCGCTTTTTCATACTAATTGGATAAATAACATTATTGAATCTATAGAAGAAGGTAAAGAATTATTAATACTGTCACCCCCACGACACGGTAAAACAGAACTTCTTATACACTTTGCTGTATATCAGATATGCCGTAACCCCAATGTACGTATTATGTGGGTAGGTGGTAATGAAGATATTGCAAAGAATGCGTTATCTGCTGTACTTGATGTACTAGATACAAACGAAGAGTTACGAGAAGCATACTGTCCTCCTGGACAAAACTTTAAACCAGATAACAGGTCAGGTAAAAACTGGTCACAAAATCAATTTACTGTAGGTACTAGAACAGTTGCAGGTATTAAATCTCCAACTATGGTAGCTGTAGGTAAAGGTGGTAAAATTCTATCACGTGACTGTGACATAATAATTGCAGACGACATTGAGGACCATCAAACTACACAACAACCTGGTGCTAGAGAAAGTACAAGACAATGGTGGACTACTACACTATCAAGTCGTAAAGAGGAACATACAGCTGTAGTTGTAATTGGTTCACGTCAACATCCTGATGATTTATATAACCACTTGCTTGAATCAGATAACTTTACAAGCATAGTAGAAACTGCACACAAACTTGATTGTGAAATACCAGAACATTCAGAAGAAGAACACGTTGAGTGTATGTTATGGCCTACCAAACGTTCTTTTAAATGGTTAATGTCTAGGTTGCATTCTGCTGAATCTACAGGTGGTAGGCAGACATTTGAAATGGTTTATTTTAACCAGGCATATGTAGAAGGTACACAAATCTTTACTATGAATGTTATTGACCAATGTATGCGACCTGATTTAGTTATGGGTCAAATGTACAAAAATTTATATTTAGTTGCTGGACTAGACCCTGCATCAAGTGGCTACCAAGCATCGGTATTGTGGGGTATAGACCAGTACAAAGGTGAATTATATTTAGTAGATTTAGAAAACAAACGTGGTGGTGGTATCAGGGCTGCATTAGACCAAATGGCACAATGGTTACATGATTATGATTGTAGACATTGGATAGTAGAAGAAAACGGATTTCAAACTGCAATTCGTCAAGATGCAGCTATAAAAGAATTTACATTGCGTACTGGTATCACTGTACAAGGTCATTTAACAGGTAAAAACAAACATGACCCTCTGTATGGTGTAGGTGCAATGGCAGACCTATTTGAAGATAAACGTATACATCTTCCTGTCGGTGATGGTATGTCAAATGCAAAAGTACAACAATACAGGCAACAACTGTTATACTTTGATGGTAAACCTGTTTCTAAACGAAACAAGGAAAAAACTGATATAGTTATGGCTAGTTGGTTTCCAATGAAGGTTTTTAGGCGTATGCAAAAAGAGCATGCGGCAGATATAGGGTTGGACTACAATCCTAGTTATGGAGATTATAAATTAACGGATATGAATAACGCACCATGGGAATAGAAAATTTAGGAACTAAAGAATATAAAGAAATTGTTAGAAACGCTGCAGAGCTTACATCTGGCAAATTAGTACAAGAACGTCAAGTACAGAAAGCTAGAATAAAAGCTATTCTTAATGGTGGTGCAGATGGCATTAAAGCATTGTTAGGTAATACAATGGAAACCTCTGATGCTGATTTATTACCAGCTCCTAACATGTTGCAATCAGGTATTGACCGACTTGCACAAAAAATATCTGGTATACCTCAAGTACGTGTAGATGTACCAAACTTTAATGATTCAACTAGAAGTAAAGTACGTGCAGAAAAATTAGAACGTATTGTTACTAACTATGATAGTAAACAAAATCTAGGAAGTCAGTTACAACAAGCTGCAAGATGGTTACCAGGTTATGGTTACTGTGCTTGGGTAATAACAACTAAACGAGATAAAAATGGTTTCGCATATCCTAGTGCTGAACTACGTGACCCTTATGATACATTTCCAGGTAACTTTGGTCCTGACCAACAACCTAGAGAAATGGCTGTTGTACGTAGAGTACCTAGATATAAACTTGCACAAATCTATCCAGAGTTTGCTGATGAAATTTTAAAGACTGATGAAGATGATACAGATACAGCTTCAGAAACTGCAACACAGTTTATGTCTTACGAAAATGCTAGAGAACAAGCTTGGGAAGATAATACATACACTGGTGTAAGAATTATTGAATATTACGATATGGGAGGTACTTACGTTGTATTCCCAGAACGTAATATGATTTTAGATTTCATACCTAACGTTTTATCTACTCCACCATTTGTATTTATGAAACGTGTATCTTTTGATGCACTTAAAGGTCAGTATGACCACGTTATAGGTTTGATGGCTATGATGGCAAAAATAAATATTATGTCAGCAATAGCAATGGAAGATTCTGTCTTTACAGAAACTAACATATCAGGAGAGATAGAATCCGGACAATATAGAAAAGGTCGATTTGCGGTTAATTATCTAGCTCCTGGTACACAAGTTTCTAAACCAATGAATAACATTCCATATCAATTGTTCCAACAAGTTGATAGACTTGAAAGACAATTGCGTATGGTTGGTGGTTATCCTGTAACTGACGATAGCCAATCTCCTAATAGTTTTGTTACTGGTGCTGGACTATCAGAATTAAACAGCACTATGTCATTAATGATTAATGAATATAGAGAAATCATAAAACACTCTATTACACAAATGGACGAAAAAAGATTAGAGCTAGATGTAGTACTTTCATACTCACAAGGTATTAATAAAAAACCTATGGCAGGTTTCTTTAATGGTGCATCATTCTCTGAAAACTATTCTCCACTTGGTGATATTGGTGGTGACTTTACTACTAGACGTATCTATGGTGTTATGGCTGGATTTGATGAACCACAGAAAATTGTAACTGGATTGCAATTATTACAAGCAGGTGTTATAGACGTAGAAACTTTACAAGATAATATTGATGGACTAGAAAATATAGCTAAAGTACAAGAACGTATACGTAAAAATAAAGCAGAACAAGTATTGTTTGATTCTATATTAGCTAGGTCAGCTCAGGGTGATATGGCTGCAACTATGGCTGCAATTGCTATTTATGAAATGCCAAATCAAATTACAGAAATTATGAAGCAGTTCTATACACCTGAAGAACCACAGATGACACCTGAACAAGAAGCTTTGATACAACAACAAATGATGCAACAACAAATGGGTGGTGGACCACCAACAATGGCTCAGGCCTTTGGTATGTAAGATGAATGAAGATTTTGTTGAAGCAGAATTTTGGGATATGGTGTATCAAGAATACGGAGTTGTGGACGAATTAGATATATTATCTGAAAATGTATTAGAGATAATACAACCACAACCTGGATTAATAATTTTAATTACAAAGGATTTTTATGGCAAAAAGTAGAAGAGGCGGATATAGACAACCAAATAAGCCTGCTGCAGTTGCTACACCTCAAGGTGGACAAAGAACTGACGGAGGCCCAGGAAGTAGTAAACAACCACTTAGAAGACTTCCTGATGCTGATTATGGTGCAAATAAAGCATTTGTACAACAACAACAAGGAGCTGCGTTACCAGTTGCAAGAAGGGTAGAAGTTGCACCACCAAACATATTTGCACCTACTGAAAGACCACAGGAACAAATTACTGAAGGTGTACCAGTAGGTCCAGGTTCTAATGGTACTAGAGTGACTGACAATATAGATATGATGTTACAAGCTATGTACGAAATAAATCCTTCACCTGTCCTGTTAGAACTAATTAATAACAGGAACAGGTAGTATGGCTTTTCATTTATTTGACGAAAATAAAGAAATAGATGATGCTTTATCTAATAAGCATGATGATTTACAAATAGGTCAATATAATAATAATTTTGCTGTTAATGATTTATATAGCAAAACTTTAGAAGAAATAACAGAAAAATTTCAATTACCTGCATCTATTGCAGTTCCTTTTGTTTTAGCTGGCGGTACAGCAGAACATGAAAGTGCTAAACAAATTGCTGAAGAAGTGGTTTACAATCGTGCTAAAAAAGAAGGTGAAATTTGGCAAGAGCTTCAGGAAAAATATCAATATGAAAATTTAGAAGACAATATGAAAATGTCAATTGGTGATTTACTTACATTTGGTATTGCACCAGGCGGAGCTAAACCAGGAGATGTTCAATACGGTGTTTGGGCATTTGCTGGATTAGATGCGTTATTTCAAACATTTGGCCCTTCTGGTAAATGGTCTGTTATTGCTTCCGCTGCTAATGCTCTTGTACCAGGACAACCAATGGTTGTTGGTAGGTCACAAGCTTATTTAAGAGATTTACGTGCATACGATAAATTATTACAAGAAGGTTATTCTCCAGCTGAAGCACAATCAAAATTACAAATAGATGTTTCTATGACTGAAGTAGAAAATATTGGTAAAGATACAAACCTTAGAGGTGATATGAGAAAACATATTGCAATGATGAGAGAAGCTAATGATATGGGTGGTGAAGCTGTTCTTTGGAATATGTTTAGACAAGTTGTAAATGGTAAACCAGTTAACTTTGATAGAGGTACAAAAATAACATTAGAGTCTGTTAAAGCTGAAGATACTCCTTATTACAACGATTTAATAACTAATTACAACATGACACCAGAAGAAGCACGTAAATTTATTTATAACAAAATTGGTTCGCCAATTAAAAACTTTGATGAAAATGGTCAGTTAAATTACACATCTTCATTTAAACCAAATCAAATTAATTTTTATGCAGGTAGACATAAACAACGTTTTATGTTTTCTAGTGACTATACACAACAAGAATTATATAGACCAGAGTTTGCAGATAAAAATATTTTACTTGAGTATTCACCAGGTAAAGTTTACACAGGTGAAATATTTGAACCGGGTTCTGTACAGTTTGATATGATGTCTGGAACTATAGATGCTGCTTATCAAATAGTACCTGAGTTGCTTGCAGGTAAGGGTGTTAAAGGAGTAAGTAACTTACGTAAAGGATTTAGAAGAATTAATGATGCAGTTGAGTTAACTCATGATGTTGGAACATTTAAAAAAGGTGGTTTTATTAGACAAGCTGTTCCTGATTTTAAATGGACAAAAAATTGGCAATATACAAAAGAAGGTAAAGTTAATTTATCTCCAAGAGGTATCGCAAATAAAATTGCTGATACTGTTGCTGATGAAGCAGACCCATTTACAGGTACAGGTAATTTTAGTAAACATTTAAATCCTAAAACAGGTAAGTTAAAAGATTTAGATGAAGTAGTATATTCTAAAAAAACAACTAGAAAAGCTGTTAGAGAAACTAAAAAAGACCATACATTTTTTGGTAGAGTTCCTAGATTTTTTCAACTTACTAAAGATGATATTTTATCTCAACCAATTATGGAAAACTTTTTTAAAACTCTTGCAGCAACAACTCCTGATGATATATTTGCATTATCAACTAATCCTTATATAGGAAAATTACACCCTAAAGCTATACAGGCTATAGCTGAAGAAGCAGATTGGCAAAAACAAAGAAAAATTTGGGGAGATATGTTAGACACTGGTTTTCAAGTTGTTGAAGATACAGGTATGACTACTAACGTAAAACTCTCAACATACTTTAAAGATGGTACTTTACCTGTTAAAGGTTCATTTGTACTTAATAAATTATTACAACAAGCAGCTACAAAAGGTACAGAGTTGCAAAAATCTAAAGGTGTATTTGGTAAAGCAATGGGTACAGCTTTGTCTGCTGTTGGAGATGAAAGAGCTGCGTATCGTAGTGCTGGAAGTTTCTTAGGAGAAAAAGCACGTGTAGGTAGAACAATGCTTGAACAAGCAATTCCTGGTTCTCCTACTAGAAAATTTAAAAAACTTCTTGATACAGATAGTGCAGTTGCAGGAGTTCTTGATGACTTAGATTCTGCAGGTGAATTAATACAAGCACAAAAAGTTGTAGACAAATATGGATTAGGAGATAAATTAGAATTTGAAAAATATTTAGGATTTAGTTCTAACTTTAACTCTACTTATAATCCTTATTATAGAAAATTATTAGGTTTAATTCCAGGCCAAGGTATTCCATTAAACAGTTTTTCTAATGGTTATAAACAACTTGTAAGTCATTTGCAAATAAATGCATACGGTGATAAAGACGCTAATAAAATTATTAATCAATTTTTAAATATAGATTTTGCTGATAAATCAGCTGTTAGAAATTTTGGAAAAGAATTAGTGCAATACGATTTAGAACTTGTTGCAAAACGTGGCGGTAACTGGGAATACGTTGCTGCAGCTCAAAAACGTTTATTTGAAGGTATGGAAAAATCTAAAATATATGCATTAATGCGTGATAAAAAAATATTACCTAACACAGGTAGTGGTTATGAAATGTATCGTATTAAAACACCAGATGGTAAGTATGTTGATATGCCAATGATGACTGGTTCTATGTTAACTGAAATGAATGACAATGTTGTTCCTTTAATGAATCATAAAATTATTCAAAGGTCTATGAGTAGAATGTGGAAATCTTACACTAACGATTTAGAAAAAGATATAGCACCAATGGATGTATTTAAAAAGAATTTACAAGATGTTGTTGATTATGGTAAATATAAATTAAGAAAAAGTGCAGATGGTACAGATTTAAAAAATCCTTATGATGAAGGTATTATTACTCTTAAAAAATTAGAAGAAGATTTTGTTGGTAATATTTTATCTTTTTACACAAGAAATGTATTTAAACCATTTGTTTTGTTAAGAGCTGCATTTTTTACTCGTGTATTTTTAGAAGAACAAGCACGTATTGCTACATCTGGATTATCAGGTATATATAATCATCCATTTAAATATATACAATGGTTAGCTGCGCACGACCCTAATTCTAAAGTTGGTAAAGTTATTTCTAAAATACCTTTAGACAGAATACGTAAAGCAGAATATAGCGATGATGGTGTTGAATTATTAGCATCTATTGAAGCTATAGAAGCTAGTAAAAATAGTTTTAAAGCTACAGAATTAATAGGTCCTACTAGAAATAAAAAGAATACTGAATACTTAGCTAAGTTACCTGATGAACTAAAAAGAGATGAATATGCTCAACAATGGTTTGCAGAATTATTATTTTTAAGAACTGAAGGACTTGCACAAAAAGTTGCTGAGTTTGGTTATGGTTCTAAAGCATTAAATGAATGGTTATCTTCTCCTGCTGGTAGAGATGTAAGAATGCAATATGTAAAAGATGGTGGTTCTAAATGGCAAGAAATATTAAAAGATGGAGATTTTCTTGACCAACATTTACAATATCTTGAATCACGTATACGTATTAAATCTGGTGGTGATGTAGTAGAAGGTAAAGATTTATTTAAACAAAAAGATGGTACATATCGTTATAATTTAACAAGTAAAAACTTAGGTGAACCTGCTATTCGTGAAGCTATTGCTAAAGGTCAATTAAAAACAAAAGACGGTAAAGTATTAGACTTTTTTGAAAATCCTGAAAAATCATTAAAAATGTTTAAAAAGAAAGCAGTGCTTGATGAATTAGGTAGATTTTATGATGAAGGTGTTAACGGTGGTGCTGTAAAAATTACTAGAAAATTAATTGATGAAAATAGTAGTTTATTACAAGGTGGTTGGGATGAAATGTTAAATGTTGCATTTGATAATTTAATTACTAAACCTATTGGATATTTAAATAGGTCACCAGTATTTAAACAATATCGATGGGAATACATTACAAGTCAATTTAAAAATTATTCTCCTGCTTTACAAAAACAATTTATTAAAGAAGCACAAGATGCTGCAGTTCCACAATCTGTTATTGATGAATTAAAAGGTTTATCCAACCTATGGAAAAAAGGTACTATTACAGATTACGATGCAATGAATGTAGAAAGTAAAGCTTTTGGTTTAGCAATGGTTAAAAATCTTCTCTATGATACATCACAAAAGCATGCATTATCAGATAAGTTATTAAATATATTCCCATTCGTAGAAGTATGGTTTGAAGTCTTCCAAACTTGGGGACAATTGTTAGCTGCAAATCCAACAGTATTAAGAAAAGGATATGTAGGTTTAAGAGGTGGTACTGCTGCTGATGATTTTGGTAGTAGCTCTGAAGATGGTTTCTTTACACAAAATCCTAATGAACCAGATAAAGATATGTTTGTATTGCCATTTGGTGGTTGGATGTCAAATATAATTTTTGGTGATGATAGTAATACAAAAATATCTCCAAAAGGTTATGTACAAGGTGTTAACTTATTAGGACAAGGTTTTGTTCCAGGACCTAACCCATTAGTAGGTTTTGCTGCAAATAAAGTATTATCTCAATTTAATGCACCAGATATGGTTATTGAAGGTATATTTGGAGATTTCCCTCCACCAGAAAAAATAACTGATGCATTTGCTGTATCACCTGTTTATAAAAAATTTGCTGCAGCTTTAGTTAAGCCAGAAGATTTTGAAAACATAACAGAAGATAGTCGTGAAATACATAAATTAAGAGCTAATGCTACTGCAGATATATTTAGATTTGGTATGGCATCTGGTGAAAATATGAGATTGTATAATGAAGGTAAATTAAATTCTTATTTAAATACATTATTTCCAAATCAATGGGACGCAGAATCTATTACTCAAAAACAAATTGATGAAGCATTTTTAGAATATGCAAAAATAAAATCAGGTAAGTTATTCTTTATGCAGTTTGCATATCAATTCTTTGGTCCTACTGGATTTAAACCAGAGTATTTTATTAAAGATAATGATGGTGCATTATGGGGTACAGCTGTACTTTACGATGAGTACGTAAGAATTGTAGAAAAAAATGAAGGTAATAATTTAGCTGCATATACTGAGTTTTTAACTTTGTATGGTATAGAACATCCATATATTACAAGTCCTAAGTCACAATCAGAAACAGGTAGAAAACCTAGCAGTAAACGCGTTCAAGAATTTCAAGAAGAAAACAAAGAAGTTTTTGACCAACTTAAATTATCTGGTTATTACTTAAATATGGACAATCCTAATGAAGAAAAAAATTATAGAGATATTGTTGCTGAAAAATCATTAATGTCACCAGACCAATATCGTAGAGCTGTAAATGATACTATAGGATTTTTTAGATATAAAACATTTAGTTCTAACTTAGAAAAACTAGATATACCATATGCACAAAAAAATCTAATTAAAACAACATACAGGGAAGAATTAAAACAAGCATTACCTGGTTTTCAAGCTGATGAATACGGTTTGTTAACTCCTCCTGCTGTTACTGATATATTTAATGAAATGCGTAACAAATGGACAACAATTGATTTTGTTGCAGACCAAGAAGCAGGAAAAGGCTTTTTAGAAATATTACCTTACTGGGAAGAAATGGAACAAATATCTAGGGAAGAATCGGCTAAAGGTAACGTACTAGGTACTACTACTTGGTGGTTAACATCTAATGACCCAACTGCTTTATCTATGCGAATTTGGATGTATAATAAAGCACAGCAGATTATAGCAGAATATCCTGATTTTTGGGGTGTATGGAACGGAGTTATGTTAAAGTTATACAGAGATGACTACGAAGTACTGGATTATATAAAATGACAACAGACGAACAAATAATTGAAATATTAAGAAGTTACGATGTATTAGGTGTACCTACTGAAGGTACTTTTAATGTTGTATCAGAAATAAATAATCTTAAAGAAAATATATATTTTTCAAGTCAAGAAGAATTAATCAGCGACCTTATTGCTGCTAGAGCTGCTAAAGATATGGATAAATTTAAAGAAATACTTGATACAGCAATTAAAAATGTTGAGGATAAATATAAACCAGATATTGATGCTATAGAAAAAGAACAAGGTTATAAATATAATAATGAGCAAAGACAGTATCTTACTAGCGCTCTTGAACAAATAAATATGCAAGAAGCTCGTGGAGATATATCTGCTGAAGATGCTGCTGAAGCTATAAAACAAGAAGTTAAAAACATGGCATTTCAATTGTCATCTGAAACAGGAACAAGGTTACTAGAACAAGCTGATGGTACATTACAAGTTTTTGATGGATATTTTAATAATGTTTTATTTTCTAATATATTTTCACAAGCAGCTTCCACTCAAGAAATAGTAGCGTTTCAAAATTATTTAATACAAAATGATATAGCTACACCACAAGATTTTGCTGGAACTAAAGGTGTATACAGTGAAAAATTAAGAGGAATAATTGAAACTGTTATGAATTGGGCAGATAAAAATATTAATGCTGCTGAAGGTACACCATTAAGAAATCAAATATTATCAGAAGAACCTGTATTTTTTAGTGATATTGAATATGAAAATATGGATGTATCTTTTGAAAGAAATTTATTTAATTATGCAGTTAAAGAACTAGCTAAAGCAAATGTTGATTTAAAGAAATTTGCATTAGAAGAAGAATTAGAAGCTGAAAAAATTAAATATCTTCCTCCTAAAAAAGAAACACTAGATGATATGGTAGAAGCTTATTTTGTTGCTAATACAGGTAGAAGTCCTTCAGCAAAAGAATTAAGTGATTGGTCAACAGCTTTAGCACAAAGTTATTCAGATAGTTATACACAATTAGAACGTTTTAAATACGAAGTAGAAAATATGGATATAACTACAAAGCCTATATACGATACTAAATTTACAGTTGACCCAGTAACAGAAAGACCTAGACGTGTAGATACAGTTACAGGTCAAAGATTAGATTTTGGTAACTTGCAAGAAATGCAACCTATGACACCAGCTGAAATATTTGAAGCTAAGTTTGAAGAAGAACTTGGTGGAGAGATGGAAGCTTGGGAACGTGGTTCACAGATTAGAGAAATGCAGAATAATATTATGTCTGCTATGTATGGAGGATAATGGCTAGAAACCCTAAAGAAGACCCATATTATAATCCTGATTTTTCACCAGAGGTTAATGAAGTTACTAATGATTTTGTTTATAAAAAAACAGGTAAACAAACTACTGGTGATGCAATTATTGTAAAACCTAATGGTGATAGTTTTGATGTATTATTAATTGAACGTAAAAGAGGACCTCATCAAGGAGGCCTAGCATTACCTGGTGGATTTAAAGAAGAATCTGATTCTGTTGAAGATTTTGTTGCTAGAGAAGCATTAGAAGAAACAGGGTTAAAAGATACAGATATTAAACAAACAATTGATTTACCTACAAAAATGAATAGATATGATTGGGATGTTAGATTTGCTGATGGTGTAGATGTAAGCGGTAAAATATTTTTAGTTGATGAAAATTTTGTACCTAAAGCTGGAGATGATGCAGTATCTGCAAAGTTTGTACCAGTAGAAGATATTGTTTCAGGTAAAGTTGATGTAGCATTTTTACATAGTGAATGGATACATGATACTGCTGTTGAATTAAATTCTCCTACAGCTCCTGCTTTACAAGAAATAGTAGATAAAGATAGAACACGTAATATTAATTTTATGGAAGAAATAAATAAAAAACGTACTTTAGATAATCAACCTTTAATGAGTATTAATAAAGCAAATGATAATGCAATGAAATTTGCAGATGACTTTTATGGTATAGATTATAAAGCTGTTGCAAAACAAAAAGGTGTTAATCCTAAACAACTAGGCGGTCTTTTAGGACGTTTAGGTGCAGGTGCATTAGACCCTGTATCAGAAGCTTTAGAAGTAGCTTTAGGAAAAGTAGGTTTAGGTTCAATAGTAAAACCTTGGATAGAATTAGAAACACAAAACTTATTAGCTGGTATATTACGTGGAATGGCAAAAGGTGGAGGAAAATATTTAGGAGAAACAACTGGACCTGCTGTTATGAATTTATCAACTGGTGCAGCATTAACAGGTAAACAAGTTGCAAAAGGTAGTGAAGAACCAGGTATGGATGCTTTAATTGCAGGTATAGAAGGATTTGCAGAACAAATGGAATTTAGTCCTAGCTATCAATTAGATGAAGTTGTTAATAAAGTTACTGGTAAATATGGTAGTGAATGGTTAGTTGAAGGAGCTAAAAGAATAAAAGGAATATTTAATGAAGGTTAAATCAGATAAATCAGCACAGATAATGTACATTACAGATACAAAAGAATATAAAATTATAGTTGACGTAGGTAGTACAATTTATGTATTTGATACACCATCAGATGCTACTTTATCTGACTTAACTGATTACGTAGATACAGGAGATGCTGAAAAAGATGCAATTGCTAAAGCTGGTATTTATACAACAGATAGTAAAACATTTAATGCAGGTTTTTATAAAAACGATAGATTGGTTAGTGTACCTCTTGCAGTAGGACAAATTACTCCTGCAATAGCAGATGATGCTGCAGATATACTAGGTGACTTTTTTACATCAACACAAAATCTAGTTGAAACATATGGTGCTGCTACAACATTATGGACTGATGATGAGTATTTATCTCAAATTGCTGCTATATCAGCAACATTAGATGGAGATGTTGATGAAGCTGTAAAACAGTTTAAAGGTACACCAGCATATGGAGATATATTATCAAGACTTGAATTATCTCAAGAAATGCTTGATGCACAAGAAATGGCTAAGACTGACCCTATTGGTTTTCAAAATACAAAAAATGAAAATAAAAATTATCTTACAACAATTGTGGAAGCATCAGGTGGTTCTATACCAGAAGCTGCTATTGATTGGTTAGCTGATAGTGTTGCTAAAGGTGCAATGAGTTTATCAGAAGCTAATAGGCAAATAGCTGGTGCAACTGACCCTTACTCATTAAACGCACAAAACTTAAATGCAACATTTAAAACGATACTTGAAGGTGGAGAAGTTAGTGTTACAAGTGCTAAAGAAAAAACTGTACAGGATTTATTAGACCAGTATTTACCTTCATACCTACATGATACAGTTAATATTGCAGCTGAAGCTGGAAAGATTAGAGCTGATGCAGATTATGCAGATGTATTTGCAAGTAAGTTAAAAAAACAAAGATACTCGTTATACAATATGTACGATGAAGATGTTGATTGGAACTTTATTGTTAGTTCTAAAAAACAAGTTGCAAAAAATGTTTTAGGTATAGAATTAAAAGAAGATGACCCTGTTCTTGATTCTATAATACGTATGAATGACACTTCTAAAGAACAAGAATATTTACGTGAAATAGGTTTAGAACGTGGTTATCAAAAAACAAAAGATGATTTGACTAGAGCAATGATGTCAACATTTGGTAGTGGTGTAGTACAAAGTACTGCATATGTGGAAGGTAGATAATGGTTAGAGTATATAGAAAAGATTTTCTTGAAGGTTATGAAGTATCTCCTGATGAAGCAAAAGAATTAGCTAAAGTTGGTTATACAACTAATTATGCTGAAGCACAAGCTGCATCATTTGCTACAGGTGGACAAAACTTTGGTGGAGATGCTGAATCAGGTAGAACTGTATCAGAAGGTAAAGACCTTGCAAAAGCTATGTATTCGTTTTTACCTCCAAAAGTTGTAGAGCAATTTGCTAAAAATTGGGTTAAATCAGGTGACCCTAATATTGCTTTAGGTGCTACTAGACAAACTAAAGAATGGAAAGATAATTACGGATATTTAGAACGTGAAGATGGTTCTTTAATAATGGATGAACTATCAGCAGAATCTACAATAGCTACCTACAAACAAACATTAGGTGAAGTAGGAATACAAGATTATACAGATTTTGAAGATGATTTTAAAGAAATGATTACTGGAGAAGTATCTGGTGCTGAGTTTCAACAACGTGTAGATGTTGTATATTCTGGTGTAGTTAATCAAATACCTGAAGTAGAAACATTATTTAGAGAACGATATAACATTACTGTTGACCAACCTACAATATTTGCTGCGTTAATTAATCCTAAGATACAAGATAAAGTATTAGCTGGTGAAATAGCAACTATACAATTGCAAGCTGAAGCTGCATCAAGAGGATTTAGTACATCATTTGCTAGATTTCAAGAGCTTAAAAATCTTGGTTTAACACAACAACAAGCTAAGAGTTTGTATGAAACTGCTGGTACTGTTATGCAACAAGCTACAACAATTGGTAGAGATTTAAAGTTAGAAACACTTGAAGAAGCTGCATTAGGCGATGTAGAAGCTCAGAAACGTATACAACGTGTACAAGCAGAACTTCAATCTAAACAAGGTATTACATTAGGTGCTGCTAAAAAAGGTGACGAAATTACTGGACTTATAGCAGATTAGTGTATAATATACATATGCGTTGCGTGGTCCGCTACAAATAGACCTGCACTCAGCTTTCAAAGCCTACGTAGAAAGCTCGTATTAAAACCGTAGAGTAATGGACTTATAGCTTGCAGCTACCAGAGCTAAAGTCAAGTGTTATAGGTAGCACCACGGCAAGATGCCTATGGTCTTGTCTGATAGGTTAACACATAGTGGAGGTACTAATGGAAGAATTTGATGCACCGCAAGAACATGGTGTAAAACAAATGAGAGAAACAATTGATAGAAAAGATGAAACTATCAAAAAACTTGAGGCAGAGTTAGCTTCTTTTAAAGATAAAGAAATTAATAATGTTTTTGGTAAGTTAGGTTTGTCTACTGACAAAGGTTTCGGTAAGGCGTTAAAACAAGTGTATGATGGACCAGTTGATTTAGAGTCCATTTCACAGTTTGCTAAAGACGAGTATGGTTTTGAACCTACAGGACAGGTAGAGGAAATAACACAACCTGCACCTGAACCAGTGTTACAAGATGATGCTAGAGCTAGAGTGGCTGCACTTGATGCAAATTCTGTATCAGAAGTTCCTCGAAATGTTGACGAGCAACTAGCTAATATCATGAAGAATGGTACTGTCAAACAAAGTATGGCAGCAAAGCTAGGGCTTATGGAACAACAAAAAAAGTAATAGTTTAATTTAATACGACACATACGGAGGTGTAATTATGGCAAGCATAAGCTTGACAAATAACGCAATTTACTCCCAGAACGTTAATAACTTTTCTGGGGAGCTATTCCGTGTAGGTGGTCAAAGAACTCCTTTCTTATCAGCAACAGGAGGATTAAACGGAGGTAAGGTTTTACAATCTACTTTCTGGCAAATCCAAGCTGCTGATAGTCATACAGTTTCTTCTGAGCCAACAAAAGGCCAAGAAGGTGCGCAACCAACTGAATATCTTGGAAGAGATAGAGTTTCGTACACTGGTGTGACACAGGTCTTCCACAAAGGTGTAAAGATGACCTATACAGCAATGGCAACATTTCAGCACCAAAATCCTTTCGATTTAAGTGCTAACATTGTTAATTCATCTGATGGTGATGGAACAGTAACAGCTGCTGACAAATTAGCATTAGCTGGTTCTAACCCAATCGTTGATGAATTTGCAGAGCAAATGGCTTTAGCTCTTGAAAAAGTAGCTAGAGAAGTAGAATGGTTCGCATTCAATGGTACTTTCGCTGATGGAGCTAATGTAACTCCAGGAGCTGGTACTAGAGAAATGAGAGGTCTTTCTGAATATTGTGCATTAAATGCTAACGCTGATAATGACACAGCTCCAACATTCGTTGGTGGTAACGTATACTACAACGATACAGCTGGAGATGGTTCTGGAACAGACCAAGTTCTTTCTTGGGATGCTATAGCTAATTCCCTTAAAAGATTGTATGATGCACACGCACCAATGCAATCTCCAGTTCTCTGTGTAAGTCCAAAACAATTATTGGACCTTAACAAAGAATTACTTGCTGGTAACGTTGGTATTACTGGAGCAATTCTTCCAAGAGATAGAAGTATCGCTGGTATTGATATTGACACAATTGTAACCCCATTTGGTTCAATTGGTCTTATGGTCATTGACCCTAATATCATTCCTGCAAATACTGCTTTCATTTTGGATTTTGCTTTCATACAACCAGTATTTACAAACATTCCTGGTTATGGAACAGTATTCGTAAGAGATATTGACCAAGATGATTATGCAAGAGTATCTAAAGCTATCTACATGGAAATGGGATATGACTTTGGTCCTCCTTCATATCACTTGAAGATTACTGACGTAGCTTAGTAAAAATATTGAAGATTTGGGGGGAATCCACCTTCCTCCCATTTCTTCTGCTATAGTAAGGACAATATGCAATTATCAAAAAAAGTTTTAATCGACATTTCAGAAGACGCAGTTAATTCTACTGGTGTACAAACAGATGGTTTATTACTATCTGGTATTGTATTTCCTGCAGCTATGACAGGTACAGCCGTAACATTTGATTTTTCATTTGATGGAAGTACTTGGGTAGATGTAGTAGAAACTGATGGTACTGAAGTATCTTATACAGTATCAGCTGGAAACGTAACAAGAGTTGACCCTAGTGGTTGGGCTTTTGCTACTGCTGGATTTGTTAGAGTATCTTCAGATGCAACTGAATTAGCTGATAGAAACATACAACTTATATTTAAACAAAGTTAGGAGTCATTGTGAGTGACACAATAGGCGACCTAGTAGATAGGGTCTTTAGAGAATACCTAGAGCCAGCAGATAGCATAGAATCATATTCTTACTTAACTGGTGGTATATCTGATTCTGACACAACATTAGCATACGCTAATGATATGTTTAGTTCTGAAGAAGAAGATGCATTAGATGCTGGTGCAATTTTAGAAGTAGGACAAGAACTTATGTTTTCTACTGCTCTTAATACTGTTACTAATGAAATAACTGTAACTAGAGGTGCTAGAGGTACAACAGCTGCAGCTCACAGTGCTGGTGATTTAATTAAAATAACTCCTGCGTTTCCTCGTAAAAATGTTTATGACGCAGTAACTGACCAAATTAAAAATTTATATCCTACATTATTTGCTGTTGAAACTTTAGAACTTGTATCAGGTACAGGTTATAGATTACTTGGTACATATGGAACAGATGGTGATACTTATAACCATATTGTTGCACCTTTAAAAGCTATATCTCAATACACAGATTGGTCATCAGGTTCAGACCAAACAGGTTTAACTTATAAAGGTGTTGCAGTAGAACTTATTGATTTACCTAATCCATTTGTATGGACTGATGATACACAAACAGAAAGAACTAAAACTTATACAGTTGGTCCAAATGTAGTACATGCATTGCAATTTTATGGTATTGCTAATGGACACACAGTTTATGTTACTTTTAAAAAGAAATTTGTTGCACCTACATCTGAAGCTACAACATTAACTAGCGTTGGTTTAGAAACTGAATATGAACCAATTGTTATGGCTGGAGTTGCAGCTCAAATGTTAGCTGGTAAAGATATTAAAAATGTTGATGCTAGATATATTACTGAACAAATGGCTGCACAAAATTATCCTGTTGGTAGTTCTAATACAATTAGAAACAGTTTATTACAGTATCAACAAATACTTATACAGCAAGCTCGAACAAATCTTAGGTCTAAATATCCAGAACCAGTACAACTTAATAGTATAAATTATCCAACCTAATGCCTAGAGTAGCTACTACATCAAATGTTCGTAATCCAAAACGATATGGTTATGATTTACAGTTAGATAATATTTATTTACGTACAGCTGTAGGTCCTGGTCGTGAAATGACTATACAATCATCTGATGTACAAGCAGGACAACAAGTTAATGTTAAACAAAATCCTGAAGATTTTACTTCTAACTTAGGTCGTATATATTCAAGAAACAATTTTTCAGCAGGTCAAGGATTAGATACTGCACATAGAGCAGATGGTCAACCAGATGATGTAAATAGATTTTGGGATAGCAAAGGTATTGATGTATTTCATGGAGATGATGAAACTTCCTATCATATACATTTGTTATACACAACAGCTGCAGAAAGTTTATCTTTTAGTAATAGCAATAATTATATGACACAAACTACTAATGGTAATATATACGTTACTGATGGTACAACTGTACACGAGTATGATGCTAGTACAGAAACTTGGAGTGCTATTTTAGCTGCAACTAATGGTGCAACTTATAACTTTACAGGTGCTGCTGCATTTGGAAACACAGTATATTTTACTACTGCTGATGCTACTAATTCTAACTCAGAGTTTATACATTATGAACCAAGTGGACACGGTTGGTCTACACATAACACAGCTTTTAATACATTAGGTGGATTAACAGGCGTATGGTTTGTTAAAAATACTTTGTTTGTTACTGGTAATGATGGTACTGCAGAGTATGTTTGGGAAGGTGATGCATTTGCAGACAGTTGGGCATCAGCTTTTGCAACAGCAGATGCAATAATAGAAGTAGAACCTACACATCAAATAAAAGGTATTGTTGATGGTGGTGCTGTAGTTTTAGCTGCTAGTACTGATGGTAATGTATATTCATTTAAATTGTCATCTGGTGTGTTTGTAAATCAAGGACAAACAAAAATACCTTTTGAAGAAATACATTCTATTGCTGCTGCAGAAGGAATTATATTTTTTGGTACTAAAGAAAATACAAGAAGTGTAGGTAGGTTATACAGAGCAGAACTTGTTAATGCTGATGACTTGTATGTATTAGCTAATAGACAATTAATAAAAGAATGGGTTGTAGATAGCGTAGATACAACACCACACGCTATGTTTGTAAGTCGTGATAGTGTTTATATGGGTGTTAAAGAAGCAACTAATGAAGTAAATTTGTGGCGATATTATCTACCAACAGGTGGTTTGGCTAGAGATTTACAAACAGCTGGTAATAGTTATGTATCAGGTATTACACAATCTAATGGTAAATTTGTAATAGTAGTTGAAGGTTCTGATGTATATAAAGAAACATCTACATATGAAGCTGAAGGTTATTTAATGACATCTGCTGCAGATTTTTTTACAGCAGAAAGTAAACAATTTGTAGGTGCAGAATTATCAACTAATACTTTACCTTCTAGTACACAAGTAGATTTATTATATTCAACTAAATTTGAAGATTTAGATAATCCTGAAGCTGCAACATTTACTACAGCTATAGAACAAATATCAGGTATTGGTGATGTTGAAAAACAAATAGCAGAAGTGTCAAGATATATTATTGGTAAAGTCGTACTTAAAAGTACAACTGGTTTGAATACTCCTAAAGTCAAGTCAGTACAGTTTCGTGCATTAGCTAGACCTGAATTGGTAGTAGCACAAATACCTATAAATATATCTGATAGAGTAGAAAGACCTGGTAGAAAACCAATACGTGTTAAAGGTTTAGGAGAAACATTATATAGAGCATTACGTGATAAAGAAGGTACATCTGTTACATTAGAAATATTTCAACCTACTGAAATTATACGTGGTGTTGTAGAGCAAATAAGCTATCCAATACAATCTAATGAAGTTCTTGGAAGTGATACTCATTATGCTATCATTACAGTGCGTGGAACTAGACAACCATCGCTAGAAGATGTAACATCTGTAAACACAGTAGGTATTGCAGCTTATGGTATTATGAGATTTGGAGCGTAAATGGCAGATATAGAAAGTCAAATAGTAAACTTTTACGAAAGTACTTTAGCTACTCTTTTAGCTAGTGGTGCTACATCAACTACAGTTGCTACTGCACCTACAACTAATGGTACTACAGTTATTAATGCTAGTGCAGGTAGTCCTATTTATTTAGTATTAGACCCAGATAACTCTGGTAACAGAGAAGTTGTATCTGTTACATCATCATCAGGAACTACATTATCTGCAATAACAAGAGATTTAGAAAACAGATATGGTGGTACTCCGCCTGACCATCAAATAGGTACAACTGTACGTTTAGCTGTATTAGCAGAACATTTTGAAGATATGAATGACAGACTTGATGCAGGTCTTGCATCATTAGCAACTGCTGTACAAGTAGCAGATATACAAGATGATGACACATTTGCTAGTGCAACAGCAACAGATGTAGCTAGTTCTGAAAGTATTAAAGCCTATGTAGATGCACAGAATGCAGCACAATCATTAGGTGCAAGTCTTGGGCTTGTAATAGCGTTATCATAATGGGTATATTATTAATCCTCAAAGAAGGTGGAAGTTTAGGAATAGATACTATTGGTAATTTACCAATAGATGAAGATATAGATTTACTACCTGATGCAGGTGGCTCATTGTCACTAGCTTTCAGGGAAATAATGGAAGTTATTTCTGTAACAAATAGTACAAGCAGTCAAGCTCGTGCTATAGTTATGGGAGTATAGAAATATATGGAGATAAAATAAATGGCAGAAACATTTAAGAACGCTAACCTTGATGTAACTAATTCAGCACAGTCAATATATACTTGTCCTGCTGCAACTACAGCAATAGTTATTACTTTAAGAATAACTAATGTTGATGGTAGTGCAGATGACACAATTACTGCTGAAGTTAATGACAGTAGTGAAACTACTACTGCTGAAATTGCTCACACAATGTCAGTTCCTGCAGACACCTCATTGGAGTTAGCAGGTACATCTAAGTTAGTTCTTGAAGCAGGAGATGATATAGAACTCACAGGTGGTGCTGCATCAGGAGATTTAGAAGCGTTTATATCAGTTTTAGAAATAACATAAGGAGTTAGTCTATGTCCTATGGATATGTAGGCGATACTTCTACAAGTATCAAACAAAAAGTTAAGAACGCAGGTGTTCTATCAGTTAGTGATGTCTTAGACCTAGAAGGTAAAGGACAGTTTGGTGGTAGCTTAGAACTTATTGCTGAACAAACTTATTCAAGTACAGTAACTGCTGTTGATTTTACAGATATAAAACAAGATATTTATGATGTTCATTTATTAACAGTTAAAAATTTTAAATCTGT
>Ga0222718_10000461_pt1 | contig 41673 bp, 37 predicted proteins | sample C33_27DmetaG_FD_165045 | JGI IMG/M metagenome (GOLD analysis project Ga0222718, IMG submission 165045) | Estuarine water microbial communities from San Francisco Bay, California, United States - C33_27D | ecosystem: Environmental > Aquatic > Marine > Unclassified | place: USA: California...
AAGAACTATTTTTTGCAAGACTATCAGCTGCAGTGGCCATTGCTATTGCCGGTGTTTTTGGAATATATCCACCAGCATTTGTAGCTCAAGTTGTTGCTTTTGCATTTGGGCTAGCTGCATCATCTATCTTTCCAGCTTTAATAATGGGAATTTTTTCAAAAAGAATTAATTCAGCGGGCGCTATAGTAGGAATGATCTCAGGCCTTATCTTTACTCTAAGTTATATAATATTTTTTAAATTTATCTCACCTGAGTTAAATACTTCTGATTATTGGTTGTTTGGAATATCACCAGAGGGTATTGGAGTTATAGGGATGCTTGTTAATTTCTTCTTGGCAATTACAATATCTTCAGCAACTAAACCTCCTCCAGAGAAGATAAAAACACTTGTTAATAAAATAAGAGAACCTGGTTAATTTTATTGCTAAATAGCATTATTTGATTTATCTAAATTATTGTTATGGTAGAAAAAAATACTTCAAAGAAAAATAAAGTATCTAAAGCGAACATAGAGTCTTCAGATGACAAGATTGCTCTAGTTATTATGAATTTTGCAATAGATATTTTCTATAGTATTTTTTTTATTGTTTTAGCTTATCTAGCTTTCTGGATAATCGTAGTGTTAACTATACTTGGTTTTATTGTAAGGGCAGTGGGCTCAGAACAACCCGAAGACCTCAAAAATTTTACTAAAAGATTGTCAATTTACATGTCCGAGTGCTTAGATTTTTCATCTCAAGAAGAGAATGAAAAACCGTTTCCTTTTGGAAAGTTTCCCAGTTAATTATAATTTCGTTGGGTTTGGAGTATCTCCATAGACCTTTTTAGGATCAAAAACCTTTTCTTGCTCTTCCCATTTTAGCTCTAAGTCTAAGTTTATTTGTTTTTCTGAAGGAATAGATCTGTAAAAACATGACTTATAACCAACATGACAGCTTGCTCCAGATCCGCCAACATCAACTGAAAGCCAAATTGAGTCTTGATCATCATCAATTCTTATTTCTTTTACTTTTTGTGTAAGACCGGAGGTTTGGCCTTTATGCCATACTTCTTGCCTACTTCTGCTAAAATAAAATGCTTCACCTGTCTCAATTGTTTTTACTAATGCTTCTGCATTCATATATCCAACCATTAATACTTCGTGAGTGATAGAGTCAGTAGTGACGCATGGTATAAGACCATTATCATCGAATTTTGGAGAAAGAGTATTACCTTCTTCAACCTCCTCAACTGATAGCCTTTTATGGAATTTTTCTTGATAATCTTCCGGCAAAACTATTCCTTTATTAATTGCATAAATCTATTTCTTAATTCAGCATCCTCAGCAAATAAACCAGTAAATTTTGTGGTTATTGTTGAAACGTTAGGTTTGTTTATTCCTCTTGTTGTCATGCATTGATGTTTTGCATCTATCATTATTGCAGAACCAAATGGCTCAAGGGTTTCATCGATGGTATTTATAATTTGCATTGTCATTGTTTCTTGAGTTTGAAGACGTTTTGCAAAAATTTCTATAACCCTTGCTAGTTTTGAAATACCAACAACTTTATTTTTTGGTAAATAAGCAACATGAACCTTGCCTGCAATTGGCACCATGTGGTGTTCGCAGTGAGAGTCAATATTGATATCTCTCAAGAAAACAATATCGTCATAGCCATTTACATCCTCAAAAGTTTTACCTAAAACTTTTGAAGCATCTTGCTCATAACCAGCAAAAAATTCTTCATAAGCGTTCACAACTCTTTTTGGGGTTTCAATTAATCCTTCTCTAGATGGATCATCACCTGCCCAAGATATAAGGGTCTTAACAGCCTCCATAGCCTCTTCTCTAGAGGGCTTGGTAATGCTATTATTTATTGATTCAGAATGAATAATTTCATCAGAAACTTTTTTATCCATCAGTAATCTCCTAGTTTTAATAACTTAGGTTTATAATTTTGTGAGCTTTAGAGCAATATTTTTCTGATTTTATTTAATAAATAAACAATTTACATATATAAACTATCGAATAATTAGTGAAAATTAAGCAAAAATGGAATTAAATTTATATAACTCTTATTCTCGTAAAAAAGAACTCTTTACTCCAATTGATGAGGAAAGGGTAACTATTTATGCTTGTGGGCCAACTGTTTACGGACCTGGGCATATTGGAAATGGAAGATCAGCAATAGTCTTTGATACTTTAACAAGAATCCTTCGCTTCAAGTACAATAAAATTATATATGCGAGAAATATTACAGATGTTGATGATAAAATAATAAATGCTTCTAGGGATGAAAATTTGGATGTATCTCAAATAACAAAAAAATACACACAACAATACCATGAAGATTTTAAAAAATTATACGTTCTTAACCCAGATATAGAACCATTCGCCACTGATCACATTGATGAAATGATTAGTTTTATAAACGAACTTATTTCTAATAAAAATGCTTACATTTCAGATTCTCATGTTCTTTTTGATGTATCAAGCTTTTCTGAATATGGTAATTTATCAGGAAGAAAGATTGAAGATATGATACCTGGATCAAGAGTTAAGGTAGCAAATTATAAAAAGGGATCTTCAGATTTTGTTTTATGGAAACCGTCGGATAATAATGAAATTGGTTGGGAAAGTCCTTGGGGAAGGGGAAGACCAGGCTGGCACTTAGAATGCTCAACAATGATTAAAAAACACTTAGGGGAGACAATCGATATTCATGGAGGAGGTGAAGATTTAACTTTTCCTCATCATGAAAATGAATTAGCTCAGTCCAAATGTTGTAATAATAAAAATCTTGCTAATTATTGGGTGCATAACGGCCTTTTAAGAGTTGATGATTCAAAAATGTCAAAATCATTGAAAAATTTTATCTTGATGAAGGATCTTTTGAGGGACCATGACGGTGAAGTAATTCGCCTTGCAATGCTTGGTTCTCATTACAGACAGCCTTTAATATGGAATGACAATTTAATTTCTCAATCAACAAAAACAATTAATAATTTATACAATTCAATCAAAGGTTTAGATGAGGATATAAATTTAAAAGACTGTGAGCCAGATGAGAAAGTTTTAAGGGCTCTATATGATGATCTTAATACACCAAAAGCTCTTGCAGAAATCTTCTCTATTTCAAAAAAAATTTCAAAGTCAAAAAATAAGATTGAGTTGGTTAAGACTTTAATTGGATCGGCTAATTTATTAGGGCTATTGAACTATAGATCCAGCGATAAAATAGTAAAAAAAGAATTAACAAAAGAAGTACAAGATCTGATTAAAGAAAGAAAAATTGCCCGCGAAAATAAAGATTACAAAGAGTCAGATAGGATTAGAGATATACTTTTAAGATTAGGTGTAAAAATAAATGATACTTGAGCAATAATAATGTAATTTGATATGGCAATGATAGAAAATTTATATAATGAAAGAATTTTAGAACTTGCCTCCACTTTATCAAAAGTTGGAAGGATAGAATGTGCTGAATTTTCATCCGAGGTGGTAAGCAGGCTTTGTGGATCAAAAGTAACAGTTGACCTTGAGATTTCTAAAAATACTGTTAATTCCTTTTCTCATATTGTAAAAGCATGCGCCCTTGGTCAGGCATCTTCTTCAGTAATGGCTGAAAATATTATAGGTACTGATATTTATGAGCTATTAGATCTTAAAATTAAAATGAAAGAAATGTTAAAGGATAACGGTCCTCCACCATCTGGTAAATGGTCAGATTTAAAGGTTTTACAACCTGTAAAGGACTATAAAGGAAGGCATTCATCAGTTTTATTAACTTTTGATGCCGTAGAGGATTGTATTAATCAATACTTATTGAAATCTGAAAAATCTAGTGGTGAAATATCTTGAGTCTTTTGGTAAAGCTTTGCATATTTTTAATAAATTTATATAAAAAATTAGTTTCTCCTTTTTTAATGAAGTCTTGTCGATATGAACCAACATGCTCATCATACTCACTGGAGGCATTTAAAAGATTTGGCTTTATGATAGGTTTGAAATTAACTGTGAAAAGGATTATACGTTGTCATCCATGGGGCGGTCATGGTTATGATCCAGTTCCAAGCTTTGAAGAGATTAATAAAATAAAAAGGAATTTTTAAAAGTTATGCCAATTATAACATTACCAGATGGGTCAGAAAAAGAATTTGAAAATTCAATAACTATTGACGAACTCTCCAATTCCATTGGAGCAGGCCTTGCAAAAGCAACAGTTGCAGGAAAGATAAATGGAAAACTTGTTGATGCTTCAGAAAAGATTATAGAGGACTCGGAGGTAATTATTGTAACAAATTCCGACCCTGAGGGGTTAGAAATTATCAGACATTCATGCGCTCATTTATTTGGACATGCAATAAAGCAAATGTATCCTGAGGCAAAAATGGCAATTGGACCTACAATTGATAATGGTTTTTATTATGACATTGATTTGGATACTTCGCTTAATGACAAAGACCTTGAGTTAATAGAAAATAGAATGAAAGAGTTAGCGAATACAAATTATAATGTGGTCAGAAATGTGGTCGATAGAGAGCAAGCTTTAAATGCATTTAAAGAAAGAAATGAAGATTATAAGATTGAAATTATAAATGAAATACCTGATGACGATATAATTGCTTTGTATCATCATAATGAATATACAGATATGTGTCGTGGTCCACATGTAACATCAACAAGACATCTTCGTTCATTTAAATTAATGAAAATTGCCGGAGCTTATTGGAGGGGTAACTCTGAAAACAAAATGCTTCAAAGAATTTATGGTACCGCTTGGTCTAATGATAAAGATTTAAAAAAACACCTTACTTTATTAGAGGAGGCCGAAAAAAGAGATCATAGAAAGCTTGGAAAGGAATTGAATTTGTTTCATTTTCAGGATGAGGCTGTAGGGATGGTTTTTTGGCATCCAAAAGGTTGGAGTATATACAGAGAACTTGAGGAGTATATAAGAAGAAAAATAACAAAAGGTGGATATCAGGAAATAAAAACACCTCAGTTAATTGATAAAAAGCTGTGGGAACAATCCGGTCATTGGGATAAATATTCTGAACATATGTATACTTCTGAAGCGGATGAAAGAGAGCTCGCTCTTAAACCAATGAATTGTCCAGGTCATATTCAAGTTTTTAATCAAGGTATTAAAAGTTATAGAGACCTCCCTTTAAGAATGTCTGAATTTGGCTCATGTCACAGATATGAACCATCAGGTGCTCTTCATGGCCTAATGAGAGTAAGAAATTTTGTTCAAGATGATGCTCATATTTTTTGTACTGAGGATCAGATCGAATCTGAAACAATTTTATTCTGTAATCTCTTGAAAGAGGTATACGAAGAACTTGGCTTTGATAAAGTTTCCATTATGTTTGCTGATAGACCTGAAAAAAGAGTTGGGGATGACTCTATTTGGGATAAAGCCGAAGATGCATTAATGAAGGCGACTAAAGCAACAGGACTTCCTTTTGATGAAAATAAAGGAGATGGAGCCTTTTACGGACCAAAACTAGATTTCTATCTTCATGATGCTATTGGAAGAGTTTGGCAATGCGGTACTCTTCAGGTTGATTTTAATTTACCTAATCGTTTAGGGGCTACATATATTGGTGAAGATAATAATAAACATTCCCCAATTATGCTCCATAGAGCAATTCTTGGAAGTTTAGAGAGGTTTTTAGGCATTTTAATAGAGAATTATGAAGGAAAGTTTCCTTTATGGCTTTCACCTGTCCAAGCAGCGATAGCAACAATAACATCTGAAGCAAATGAAGCAGCAGAGAAGATTTTAGAAAAACTGCGAGATAATGGAATAAGATCTGTAATTGATTTAAGAAACGAGAAGATTAATTATAAAGTCAGAGAACACTCGGTTAACAAAGTTCCTTTTATACTTGTTTTAGGCGATAGAGAAGTCAAAGAAAATACAATTACTATTCGCAGACTAGGATCCAAAGATCAAAAGACCATTAAAGTTGATGAATTTATTGATTTAATAAGAAATGAGTCGCTTCCGCCCGATATAAAATAATATTTATTGAGGGTTTCCGACAATTCCATTATCAATTAAATTATTAATTTCTTCTTCATTAATCCCTAGACCTTTAAGGACTTCAAAATTATCCTGACCAAGTTTTGGAGCTGGTCCTTTTGGGCCATCATCAGAATTATGAAACTTTACTGGTGAAGAAACTGTCGAATAATTTTCATTACAATCCTGATCTTCAACTTCAGAAAAAGCACCGCTTGCAATAGCTTGTTTATCTTTTGATACCTCTTTAAGATTTTGAACTGGTGACCAAATTAAATCTTGTGCGTCAAGTTTCTCTCCCCATTCCGCCATTGTGTGCTGACTAAATGCTCTATCCATCTCTTCAATAAACTCTTTGGCATTTTCTCTTCTTGCTTGATTTGTGTTGAACTTTTCATTCTCCAGCCAGTCTTCTTTTCCAAGAGCTCTTACAACCTTAGGGAGGTCGTAATCTCCTCCAGCTCTTGGGCTTAGACAAATCCATCTATCATCTTTAGTTTTAAAAAAATTAAAGATTGGATTAATTTGCTCATCTCTTTTTTTGGTTGAAGGAACTCTTCCAAATTTTAATTGCAACGCCATATCGGAGCTTACAGAATATATTCCTGTTCTTAAAAGAGATGTTTCAACTACTTTCCCTTTTCCAGTTTGTGTTCTTTCATATACTGCAGCTAAAATACCACTAACAGTTGAAATAGCTGTTATGTGATCACCTGAAGCTGTTCTAATAGGTAGTGGCTCCTCTCCTTTTCTTTGGGTTAAATGCGCCATTCCTGATCTTGACCAATAAGCTGCAACATCAAAACCTGGTCTATTTCTTTCTTCCCCATCAAGTCCATAACCTGTTAAGGAACAATAAATTAGCTTAGGATTTATTTTATGAAGCTCCTCGTGGTTAAGCTTTGCGCTTTCAAGTGATTTTGGTCTTACATTTGTTAAGAAAATATCCGCATCCTTTATGAGCTCTCTAACTATTTTAGCGCCCTTTTCATCACTAGTATTTATCGATATTCCTTTTTTCCCCCTATTATCTAATGTAAATATAGGGTTTCCTTCAATAGGAACATTTGACTTCATTCCTTCAAAGAATCTTCTCATTGGACATCCGTTTAAAGGTTCTACTTTAATTACCTCAGCACCCCAATCTCTTAACATAGCTCCAGCAGCTGGCGCCGCTACATAAGTTGCCATTTCAATAACTTTTAGTCCTTCAAGCATTTTTACCTCATTAGAAATTATTTTAGATAATAAACTGTGATTATTAATATTATGATATATCATTATTGCATGAACAATAATGAAAATAAATTAATTCCTGCATCAACCGTTCTAATAATTCGTAATGGAAAGACCGGTATAGAGGTTTTTATGGTAGTAAGACATCATGAAATTGATTTTGCGTCCGGCGCTCTTGTTTTTCCTGGGGGCAAAGTAGATAGGAATGATTATGACGAAAAATTGAAAAACTTATCTTACATTGATGAAGAAAGTGAGTCTGAAAATCTTCCATTTAAAATTGCAGCAATAAGAGAAAGTTTTGAAGAGGCAAATGTATTATTCGCCAATGAAAATACTAGCAATTCTATTGTAAGTATTAATAGGCTTAAAAACTTAAATAAGTGGAGAGAAAAATTTAATAACAATACTACTTCAATGTTAGAGTTTGCTTCAGGTGAGGATTTAAGCTTTTCTACAAAAAGCTTAATACCCTTTGCGCATTGGATTACTCCAGAAAAAATGCCAAAAAGATTTGATACAAGGTTTTATATTGCTGAGGCGCCTATAGACCATGAGGGCGAACATGATGGCAGTGAGTCAGTTGACTCCATTTGGATTAGTCCACAGCAAGCGTTGGAGGATTGTTATTCAAGAAAAAGAACAATTATTTTTCCTACTAGATTAAATTTAGAAAAGCTGAGTAAATCAAGTTCTGTAGAAGAGGCTTTAGAGAGCGCAAGAAATTCAAAAATAGTAACAGTGACTCCATCAATTAGTAAGATTAAAGGTGAGGCTTTTCTTTCAATTCCAGAAAATGCTGGATATGGTATTATAAAAGAACCTCTAAAGAATCTATAAAATTAATATATAAATTGTTCGTTGATTATTCTTTCTTCGAGATTTGTTTTCGGATCAAATAGCATTTTTAATTGAATGTCTTTATCTTCTGAAATTTCAACATATTCAATATCTCTAAATTCTGAGTTATCAGCAACAACGCTTACAGGTCTTTTCTTTTTTTCCAAGATATTAATTCTTACTTTTGCATTTCTTGGCAAAAGAGCGCCTTTCCACCTTCTTGGTCTAAATGCAGAAATAGGGGTTAAGGCCAATAAGTTGGAGGTTAATGGAAGAATAGGGCCGTGAGCTGATAAATTATAAGCTGTGCTTCCAGCAGGGGTACATAAAAGTAAACCATCGCAAATTAGCTCTTTAAGCCTTTCCTTTCCATCAACATAAATTTTAACTTTTGCTGCTTGATATGTTTCACGAAGAAGAGAAACTTCATTAATAGCCTTAGCTGAGAAAATTTTATTTTTGCTTTTAGTTTTCATTTTAAGGGGGTGAAGTTCAGTTGAAATAGATTTTTCAATTCTTTTTAAAAGGTTTTTTTCATTATATTTATTCATTAAGAAACCTATAGAGCCTTTATTCATTCCATAGATAGGTAAGTCTCTATTTATATTATCATGAAGAGTTTGAAGCATTAACCCATCTCCACCTAAGGCAACTATAGTATTAGCCTTATCAATAGGATAATTTTTATATAACTTTGCCAAATCTTTTTTTGCTTTTTTTGCTTCAGCATTGTTGCTTGATACTAAATGTATTTTTATTTCACTCATAAAAAAATTGTTCCATAATATTTGTTATTTGTCATTTGTTTTACTATGAATAGTTATAATTATCTATGGGGGTTTTTTTGTTTCTTACAATTGATCAGGGAACTACATCAAGCAGATCGTTATTATTTGACGAAAAATTTAATATAATTGACGTTTTTCAAAAGAAATTTAAACAAATTTATTTAAATGAATCTTGGGTAGAACATAATCCAGAAGAAATTTTAGAAACTGTAGTTTCTTGTTGTGAAGGAGTTTTAAAGGGTAAATATTCTGAAAAAATATTATCTGTTGGTATAACTAATCAGAGAGAAACCATTGTTGTCTGGGATAAAAAAACAGGAAAACCTTTTTATAACGCAATAGTTTGGCAGGATAAAAGAACGATAAAATTATGTGAAAATTTAAAAAAAGACGGACTTGAAAAAACTATAAACAAAAAAACTGGATTACTTCTTGATCCATATTTTTCAGCTTCAAAAATTGCTTGGATTCTCGATAATATTGATGGTTTAAGAAAAAAAGCTGAAAATGGTGAGGTGTGTGTTGGAACTATTGATACTTGGCTGATCTGGAAATTAACGAAAGGTAAAACCTTTGCAACTGATGTAACAAATGCTTCTAGAACAAGTTTATTCAATATTAAAGAAATGCAATGGGATAATGACCTTTTAAAAATATTTAATATCCCACCTAACTGTTTACCAGAAGTAAAAGCATGTGATGATTATTATGGTGATACTGAAATTTTAAGCAAATCAATAAAAATAACAGGAGTGATTGGTGATCAGCAATCCTCTGCTATAGGACAGTATTGTTTTAAAGAAGGTGAATTAAAATCAACATATGGAACAGGATGTTTTGTTTTAGCAAATACTGGAGAAAAAATAGTTTTTTCAGATAAAAATTTACTTACAACCATCGCGTGTAAAATTAATAACAAGGTTAGCTATGCTCTTGAAGGCTCAATTTTTATGGCTGGCGGATTAATGAATTGGATGCAGTCAAGTTTGCAGGTATTTGAAAATATCTCAGAAACGTCAAAGATAGCTTCATCTGTAAATCCTGCTTCGGCTGTTATAATTATTCCTGCATTTTCTGGATTAGGCGCACCTTATTGGTCTTCTAATTCAAAGGCTGCGATTTATGGACTTACTCAAGATACAGGTAGGAGCGAATTAATACACGCTTCTTTGCAGGCTATTTCTCTTCAAACATACGATTTGCTAGAAGCTTTCAAGGAAGACTTTGAAAATAATAATATTTCTTTATCAAATTCCTTAAGTATAGATGGCGGAATGATAGAAAATGATTGGTTTGTTAAAAATTTAGCCGATATTACGGAATTTGATATCTGTAGAGCTTACACTAAAGAGTCTACAGCATTGGGGGCTTCATTGGTTTCAGCGATAGGTATTGGATATTTTAAAGGATTCGACAATATTAAAACTTTAATGAATAAAAATAATAAACTAAAATCAACTATAGATAAAAATTTAAGAGAAAGAATTATTGAAAATTGGCATAAAGCGGTTCAAAAAACCATAGAAATGGCTTATTAGATTTAATAATAAAAACAACAATTGATTAATTGATATATTAATATTAAATAATTTTAGAAAAGGTATTCAAGTATGGTTAATGAAATTAGGGAATCAGTTTCACCTGAAGAATGGCAGACAAGAGTTGATCTTGCTGCTTTATATCGTCTTGTAGCTCTTTACGGTTGGGATGATCTAGTATTTACCCATATTTCTGCAAGAGTTCCAGGTGAAGATAACCATTTTTTATTAAACCCTTATGGTCTTCTTTTTGAAGAAATAAAAGCATCTGATTTAGTGAAAATAGACCTTGATGGAAATATAGTTTCTGAGACAGAACATTTTGTTAATGCGGCAGGGTTTACAATTCATTCAGCTGTCCACGGAAATGGACAACATAATCATGCAGTAATTCACACACATTCAAATGATGGAGTAGCTGTATCCGCTCAAGAACATGGCCTGCTTCCAATCTCTCAAACTGCAATGGTTATAAGAAATGAATGTGCTTATCATGATTACGAGGGAATAGCTCTTAATCATGACGAAAGAGATAGATTGCTAAATGATTTAGGTGATAAACATTGTATGATTCTTAGAAATCACGGATTGCTTTCAACTGGTGCTACATGTGCTGATGCATGGTTAAGGTTATTTTTTTTGGAGAGAGCATGTACAATGCAAATTAAGGCTCTCTCTGGTGGTTCAAAATTAAATATGGTTCCTGAAGATGTTGTGGAGCTTGTGACAGATCAAGGACAAATGGCATCCGAAAAAGGTATAGGAAATTTAGCTTGGCCAGCACTTATTAGAAAACTTGATAAGATTGACGTTAGTTATAAAGAATAAATAAGGAGATTTTTATGAAATTTGCAGTTGGACAACCAGTAACTAGAATTGAGGATACAAGGCTTATTACAGGCCAAGGTAAATTCACTGATGATCAAAAGTTGCCTAATATGGTTCATGGAGTTTTTGCAAGATCACCATATGCTCATGCTAAAATTATTTCAATTAATATAGATGAAGCAAAAAAAATGCCGGGTGTAATTGATATATATACTGGAGAAAGGTTGCAAGAAGAAGGGCTGTCTCATATGTCTGTTATCGATTTTTTACAAAATAAAGATGGGTCACCCATGAATGCAAGTAAAAGACCTATTTTAGCTGTTGGTAAGGTTAGACATGTTGGTGACCCAGTCGCATTTATTGTTGCAGAGACAACTAATCAGGCACTTGATGCTTCAGAATTGATAGAGGTTGATTACGAAGAGCTTCCATGTGTAACAGATACTGCAAAAGCGTTAGATTCAGATTCGCCAATACTATTTGAAGAATTTGGTTCAAATTCAGCTGTGGATTGGGAGCTTGGTTCTGAGCAGGAGTGGAATGATGTAACGGATAAGGCTGAACATGTTTCAGAGGTAACTCTTATCAATAATAGAATTGTTGTAAACCCTATTGAACCTAGATCTGCTACATCAGACTTTAATAAAGATGACAATCACTTTACTGTTTATGTAGAAAGTCAAGGACCTCATGCAATGAGAGAGAGACTTGCGGCTTCTCTTGGGGTTGAGGAGAAACAGGTTAAGGTTGTAACAAATGATGTTGGCGGCGGATTTGGTTTAAAAATGATGTGCTTTCCTGAATATATCGCTACAATGTTTGCAAGTAGATCTTTAAATCGACCAGTTAAATGGACTTCTACAAGATCAGAGGCTTTTTTGAGTGATTCTCATGGAAGAGATCATGTAACAAAAGCTTCAATTGCTATGGATAAAGAAGGTCATTTTTTAGGAGTTAAGGTCGATACAGTTGCCGCTGTTGGCGCTTATTTATCTCAATATGGAATTTTTATACCAACGCTAGCTGGTGCTGGAATGCATGTTGGTGTCTATAAAATACCTACTTTATATAATAAAGTTAATGTTGTTTATACAAACACTGTTCCAGTAGATGCTTACAGAGGAGCAGGCCGTCCTGAAGCAAGTTATGTTATTGAGAGATTAGTTGATAAAGCAGCTGATGACCTTGGAGTTGACCCTTTAGAATTACGAATGAAAAATTTTGTTCAACCAGAGGAAATTGGTAAAAATGAAGGATCTATCCTTCCATTTGACAGCTGCGATTTCCAAAAAACTACAGAAATGTCTATTGTGAATTCATCTTATAGTGATTTTATTAATAGAAAAAAATCTGCAGACGATAGTAAAAATCTCAAAGGTATTGGTGTTTCTTATTATGTTGAAAGAACTCAAGGAGAAGGGTCTGAAAATTCTAGAGTGGTTGTCTCTGGTGATGGATCGGTAAAAGTTTATGCTGGGACTATGGCAACCGGGCAAGGCCATGAAACAGCTTGGACACAGATTTTAGTAGAAAAATTAGGTGTAAATCCTGAAGATGTTTCTGTTCATTTTGGTGATAGTGATGATTTACCTGGCGGAGGTGGAACAGGTGGATCAAAATCATTATATATGGCAGCAGGTGCTATTAATGACGCTTCTGAGGCAATGTTAAAGAAAGGTATTGAAATAGCTGCGAATGAGCTTGAGGCCTCTATTGATGATATAGAATACACAACAAATGCCGGCCCTTTGTTTGAGGTTAAAGGAACTAATAGAAATATTGATTTATTTTCAGTTGCAAGATTGGCTGAGAGTCAATCAAATACCCAGATTCTTGATGGTGAAAGTGCTTATGAGCACAAAGATCCAACTTTTCCAAATGGCTGCCATGTTTGTGAAGTTTCCATTGATAAAGAAACAGGAAGAATAAATATTGATAATTATTCTGCAACTGATGACTTTGGTAAAATAATTAATCCACTTCTTGTGGCCGGTCAGGTTCATGGAGGTATTGTTCAAGGTCTAGGCCAGGCTATGGGAGAGCATGCAATTTTTGAGGAAGAATCTGGGCAATTAATTAATGGATCATATATGGATTATCATATGCCAAGAGCAGATGAGTTTCCTCATCTTGATCTAGATTTTAATGAAGAAGCAGAGTGCACAACCAACATGTTGGGAGCAAAAGGTTGTGGAGAGGCTGGAACTGTTGCCTCAACCACTGCTTATGTTAATGCCGTTTATGATGCTCTGTCAGAATATAATTTTAAAGATCTTGATATGCCAATAACTCCTATGAAGGTATGGAAAATTATTAATAATAATTAATATACATAGACGAATTTTCTTTTTTATGTATTGTTAAGTGATTGAATTTAATAAAAAGAGTTAAAATGGACAAAAAAATAGAAATTCCTGATGCTTATTCTGTTCCTTTAGATAAGATACACCCTGCTGAGCCAGCCCTTTTTAAGAATAATGTAATGTGGTCTTATTTCGAGCGCTTAAGAAAAGAAGATCCTGTTCATTATTGCAAAAGACCTTTTGATATGGGTATGGGAGAATTTCTCGACGAAGAAATTGGTCCTTATTGGTCAATTACAAAATATAATGATATTATGGATGTAGATACAAACCATAAAGTTTTCTCTTCGGAGCCTGCAATAACACTTTTTGATCCACGCGAAGAATTTACCACACCAATGTTTATTGCTATGGATCCGCCAAAACACGATATTCAGCGAAAAGCAGTTAATCCAGTTGTAGCGCCAAGCAATTTAAAAAATATGGAAGGCTTGATTCGAGAAAGGACACAAAATGTTCTTGATAGTTTACCTAAAAACGAACCTTTTGATTGGGTGAAAAATGTTTCCATTGAACTAACAACACAAATGCTTGCAACTTTATTCGATTTTCCATTTGAAGACAGACACAAATTAACTAGATGGTCAGACGTTGCTACTGCCAGACCGGGAGATGGCGTTATTGAAACTGATGAGCAAAGATACAGTGAATTATTTGAATGTTTGGAGTACTTTACAAAATTATGGAATGAAAGAGTAAATTCTGAACCTAAAACAGATCTTATTTCAATGCTTGCTCATAATCCGCTTACTAGAAATATGGAACCAATGGAGTATCTTGGTAACCTAATTCTTTTAATTGTAGGTGGAAACGATACGACTAGAAATTCAATGACAGGGGGTATAGTAGCTTTAAATGAAAATCCTGATCAATATGATAAGCTTAGAAATAATCATGACTTGATTTATTCAATGGTACCAGAAATTATTCGCTGGCAAACACCTTTAGCCTATATGAGAAGAACTGCTCTTGAAGATACAGTAATTAGAGGTAAAAAAATTAAAAAAGGCGATAAGGTTGTAATGTGGTATGTGTCTGGAAACAGAGATGAAGAAGTAATTGATAATCCTAATGCGTTTATAATCGACAGAGAAAGGCCAAGAACTCATCTTTCTTTTGGTTTTGGAATTCATAGGTGTGTCGGTAACCGTTTAGCTGATATGCAACTAGAGATATTATGGGAAGAGATTATGAAAAGATTTAATAATATTGAGGTGTTGGCTGAACCTGAGCGCGTAAACTCTTCATTTGTAAAAGGTTATCTCTCTCTTCCGGTTAGAATAATTGACTAAGTTAGTATAATTTTTATCCAAAAGTCACACAATGAAATCTGAAAATTCTCAAAATCGTCACTTAAGAGATATATTTGGAAAATTTGCTACTGGTGTTTGTGTGGTTTCCTTTTATGACAAGGATAATAAACCAAGAGGAATTACTGTAAATTCTTTTGTTTCAGTTTCACTAGATCCACCCTTAACGTTATGGTGTATTGATAATGGTTCAGAGGTCTATGAAGAAATTATTGATAAAAATAAATATATTTTTAATTTTCTCTCTGAAGATCAATTAAGTATTGCCAAGCTCTTATCAATGAAGAGTTATCATTCTTTAGGTGATGTCGATTTTATTGATGATGAATTTGGACTTATTCTGAAAGATTCTCTGGGTTGGGTGGCATGCTCAAAGAGAGAAATAATTCCGTCCGGAGACCATTCTATTATAATCGGTAGTGTAAATAATTTTGAAATTTTAAATCAAAATAAAAAACCACTTATTTTCTGGTCAGGTGAGTTTATAAATAATTAACTAAATGCTATTTCTGGAAAACCTTTATCGACAGATTCTCTTAATCTATCGTAATAAACACCTGCTCCTCCAAAATAAATTAAAACTCTAGCATTCTTATTCTCAATGTTAGCTCCCATCATCCAAGAGTGAACTTGATCGCCAACATCCATTAATGTTTGTTTATGAATTTCTGAGACATGAGCAGACCATTCATTTTCAGCTTCTTCAAGAGGTTTGCATAATGAATATCCTTCTACTTCCATCTTCTTTATACAATCAGAAATCCAAAGAGCATTCTGTTCGATTGAAGTGGGTAGATTCGCAAAAGGAGCTTGCGGTCCAGTAACTGTAAATAAATTTGGAAAATCTGAAATACAGACACCCATAATTGATTTAGATTCTTTTTCCCACTTATCTTTAATTGTTAAACCACTGCTTCCTTTGATATCAAAAGCCTCAAGAGCACCTGTATAAGCTTGAAAACCTGTTGCTAAAATAATTATATCAAAAGAGTAATTATTTTTAGTTGTTTTAATTCCTTTTTCAGTAATTTCTGATATTGGCTCGTTTTCTTTTATATCAACAAGATGAACATTTTTTCTGTTAAAAGCCTCGTAAAATCCATGATCTAATGGGGGTCTTTTAGCAAATAAAGGATAACCTTTTGGGGTAAGAAGTTCAGCAGTAGCAGGATCTTTTACTTTTTCTTTCATTTTCTTAATAACAAAATCAGCTGCCATTTTATTAGCTTTTGGATCTGCTAACAGATCATCGAATGTTTCAAAAACCCATCTGAAACTTCCTTTCCAGTTTTCTTCAAATATTTTTTCACGCTCTTCGGGTGATGTATCAACTGCATTACGCCCTACAGGACTATCGAAAGCCATTCCAAAAACATGATTTCTACATTTTTGAATAATTTCATCATAATTATCTTTAATTTCTTTTTCCCATTCTGGCGTCATAGGTTTTTGCATTGCCGGTAGAACAAAATTTGGGGTTCGTTGGAATACTGTAACACTTTCTGCAGTTTTAGCCATTACTGGAAGCATTTGAACAGTTGATGCCCCGCACCCAATTATACCAATTCTTTTTCCTTTATAATCAAGTCCTTCTTGGGGCCATCTTGAGGAATGAAAACAAGGCCCCTCAAATCTATCTTTACCTTTTATATTTGGGATTACTGGTTGAGATATCATTCCCATAGCACTTATAAAGTATTTACAACTTAATTTTTCACCATCACCTTTAGTAACGATCCATATTTTTTTATCATTATTAAATTCAGCACTTGTAATCTCAGTATTAAGTTGAATATCTGGCCACATGTTACACTTGTCAGCCACAAAGTGAAGGTAACGATTGGTTTCCTCCCAGCCTGGGTATCTCTCTGACCAAGTCCATTCTTGCATAATTTCTTTTGAAAAAGATAGGCAGTAATAATAACCCTCACTATCTGTAGCTGCACCTGGGTATTTATTCCAATTCCAAGTCCCACCAATTCCAGCTGCTTTGTCGAAAACTTTTAATGAAATGCCTAATTTTTTAAGATGATGAATTAATGCTAATCCAGCAAAACCTGCTCCAACAACAATAGCATCATAGTCAACCTTTATATCCAATTTATCATTCCCAAAATTTTTATTAATATGATTTTTTTAATAACAAATAACATATCATGGGTATTATAACTTGCAATATTGAAAAAAAAATTAAAAACATTCTGCGTTAACTATCTTTTTTTTAATTTTTAATTATTATTTTGATTGCTGAGAGGGGGGAGAGAGGTTGAGTAGTGATTTAGATAATAGCGGTAGAAGAAACTTACTTCCAATTGCTCGTGATGTTATTAAGCATGCTAAAGCGGGAACAATAAGAAAAGCAGAAGATGTTATGCGTTTACCGGCATCTAATTATACAGACAGTAAGAGATTTCAGGCTGAATTAGAAAAAGTTATAAAAAGAGTTCCAATTATTTTAGGACCCTCTTGTGAAATTTCAAATCCTGGAGATTTTAAAACTATTAACGTTGCAGGAATATCTCTAATTCTTACAAGAGATAAAGATGGCAAAGCCAATGCCCTGATAAATGTTTGTTCTCATAGGGGGGCCTGTCTTACAAAAAAAGAAAAAGGTAACAGTAGTCGTTTTACTTGCCCTTATCATGGTTGGAATTTTTCAAATTCTGGAGAATTACTTGCTATTAGCGCAGAAAGTGATTTTGGAAAAATTGAAAAAAATAATTATGGACTAAAATCTCTACCTATTTATGAGTCTGCAGGATTAATTTGGGCTATTATGGATCCAGAATCCAAAGTTGATATACCCAATTTTTTATCTGGATATGATAAGATGTTAGAAACATTTTCTTTTTCTGATTGGGTTTTTGTATCAAAGCGAACTTTTGAAGGACCAAATTGGAAAATAGCATATGATGGTTATTTAGAGTACTATCATGTACCAATATTGCATAGAGAAACCTTTGGAATTGACGCTACTAATCGAGGACTTTATTTCAGTTGGGGACCTCATCAACATATAAAATCTCCTGCTACAGACAAAGGCCATATTGCGACCGAAACACTTGGTTATTTGGCAGAGTTAATTGATAAACCTGAGGATGAGTGGGACCTAGAAACAATGACCTATGGTGTTTGGACTGTTTTTCCGACAACTTCAATTGCATCATTTGATGCAGGAGGACGTGGTGTATTAATATCTCAAATACTCCCAGGTAAGAAAGTTGATGAGAGTATTACAACACAATATTATATTATGGAAAATCCGCCGTCTGATCCTGTCGGAGCAGAAGAACAATTTGATTTTTTTCAGCAAGTAGTAATGAATGAAGATTATGCAACAGGCGCCTCATCCCAACCAGGCCTTAAGGAAGGGGTAATCGATCATGTTTTATTTGGAAGAAATGAACAAGGTAATCAACATTTTCATAAATGGGTCGACAAAGTTTTAAATGCAAAAAATGATAATGACCTTAATTCCATTTTCTTAAATGGAGTTTTATAATTATGATAGTTTCATCTGCAAATCATAAAAGAATTGTTAATGTTCCTAAAAATTATTTATGGAAAAGAATGTCAGATTTTAAGAATGTTGGTTCTCTTCTTCCTCCTCCAATAATAGATGAAGTAAAGTGTGAAAGTAATGATATAGGTTCATTACGATATTTAACTCTTGGGAAAAAACAAAAATATCCAGGGCAAGTTATAGAGAGACTTGAAGCAATGTATAGTGAAAGTTTTTTTGTATATTCCATTGTAGATACATCATGTCTTCCGGTCAGGAATTATATAGCAAACATTCAATTTAAAGAAATTTCTAAAGAACAGACTGAGGCTTCAATTTCAAGTAATTGGATTGATAAAAGTTCTTCACCTATGGAAATGAAACAAATGTTTGAGGGTCTTTATGAATTAATGTTTCTAAATGCTGAAACACAATATTTAGAGACAAATAATAATGGATCTTGATCAAAATGATTTTGAAAAAATTATTGAATTTTTAGCTTCAGAAAATTTTTTTGTAGATAAAAATTTCAGCCCTAAGTCAATTGGTGACGGACAATCAAACCCTACCTTTTTGATAAGAGATAAAGGAAATAATTTTAAGGTATTAAGAACTCAACCAATTGGTAATTTAGCTAGGGGTGCTCATAGAGTTGATCGTGAATTTTCTGTTATCAAGGCTTTGTTTAATAAGGGGTTTGAGTGCCCGCAACCTTTTGCCTTATGTAATAATTCAGAATTAATCGGAAGAATGTTTTATGTAATGGATTTTGAAGAAGGTGATATTAATTTTGATCCTTTTTTACCAGATGAGAGTTTTGAAGATAAACAAAAAATATACAAATCTCTTGCTGAAGTTTTGGGAAGACTTCATAGTTATGATATTGACGAACTGGGTCTTTCTTTTAAGAAAAATCAAGGATTTATGAAAAGAAATTTATCTCTTTGGTATGATCAGATTTTTGATGATGTGTCTAAAAAAGATAAGGAAATTGAAAAAGTTTATAAAGATATTTTAAATAAATTACCCACAGAAAGCTCTTTATCTCTACTGCATGGTGATTTTAAATTAGATAATACTGTTATTAGTGAAGATAAGAAATGTAAGGCTGTGCTAGATTGGGAGCTATCTTCATTTGGCGAACCTTTAGTTGATATAAGCTTTCAAATAATTAATTGGTTGATACCTTCAGGTGTGTTGTATGGGATAGGAGGAGACTGGGAAAAAAATGGTCTACCATCGGCAAGTGATTTTTTATCTTGGTATGAAAATTCTTACAAAAAAGAAGTAGACATAAATTCATTGAGGAATGCATGTATATTTTCATTAATAAAACTCTTTTGTATTCTTAAGGGTATAGAAAATAGATTTCACCAGGGAAATGCTATTTCAAAAGATGCTGAAGAAAAAATTCTATCTGCTCCAGCAATTAAAGAAGTTTTGATGAATTCATTTGAGACCAATGTAAATGATATAATTGTTTCTTAGATTTAATGCTTTTAAGCATTAGTTTTTTATGATTTTATTACATTGTAAAAAAGGGAGAAGTAAATGACTAAATATAGATTTTCTGATGGAGCTGCCTTAGTTTTTGGAGGTTCAGGGGGACTTGGTACAGGAATTGTGAACTTACTTGCTGAAAGTGGAAGTGATGTTGCATTTACTTATTTCAAAAATCAAGAAAGTGCTGAAAAAAATTTAAATAATATACAAAAATTAGGAAGGGACGGATTAATTGGAAGCGTAGATCTTTTAGATTTGAAAGCTGTTGAAAAATTCTCTAACGAAGCAAAAGATAAGTTTGGAAAAATTCATTCGGTAATTTTTGCCACAGGACCTTTTTTACATATTATGCCAGTTTTAGAAGCAAAACCTGAGGATGTTTATTATACTTTAGATGCGGATATTAAGGGTTTTTATCATGTTCTTAAAGCAGTAGTTCCAATCTTAAAGGAAAGTGGAGGCGGCTCTATAACAGCATTAACTACCGCAGCAATTCATAGGTATATTAGCACTGATGGATTATCCTCCATTCCTAAGTCCGGAGTACAGCATTTATGCACCGCAATTGCTAGAGAAGAGGGACATCATGGTATAAGGGCTAATTGTGTAGCTGTTGGACTAATAGCTGTTGGACTTTCACAGGAAATTGACTCTCCTCCAGGTGGTATTTTAGATCAATGGATGAATCAAGTTCCACTTGGTAGAGCGGGAGCCCCTGAAGAGTTATTCGATACGGTAGTCTTTTTAGCATCCGAAAATGCTGGTTATATTAGCGGCCAATCATTACCAGTTGATGGCGGTTATTCAGCATAATGGTAATAAAATGAATTTTGAAAATAAAAATATAATTATTATCGGTGGGAGTAGCGGAATAGGTAGGGGTATCGCTTCCTCTTACATTGATAAAGGTGCGAATGTTTGTATTACTGGTACAAGAGATAAGATAGATGATTATGATGAAGAAATATCAGAAAATATCAAAAAATGTATATATCAAAAATTAGATTTATCTAATCATGACAATTTACAAAAATTATCTTTACCATTCGATGATATAGATACCCTAGTATGTTCTCAAGGAATTGTTGCCTATGATCAAAAGGAATTTGAAATGGAAACTTTTAAAAAAGTTATTGATCTAAACTTAAATTCGGTGATGGCTTCATGTACTTTTTTTCAAGAAAATCTCTCAAAAAATAATGGTTCGATTGTTATCATAGGTTCTGGTGCTAGTTTTCATGCTGTAAAAGGCAATCCAGCATATTCTGCTTCAAAAGGCGGGCTTTTAACTCTTATAAAAACTTTAGCAGAGGCATGGGCAAGAGACGGAATTAGGGTAAATGGTATTGCTCCTGGCTATGTAGCTACAAAGCTGACAGAAGTCACCTTTGGAAATGAAAAAAGGTATGAGAATTCTCTAAAAGGTATACCATTGAGAAGGTGGGGCTCCCCTCAAGACATGGGTGAGGTTTGCTGTTTTTTAAGTAGTGATGGCGCTTCTTACGTAACGGGTCAAATGTTAACCGTGGATGGCGGTATGAGTCTTTCTTAATCTAAATAAGAGGTAATAATGAGTTCAATAGAAAATCAAACAGTTTTAAAACATCAAGAAAATCTTGTGAAAACTTTTTTTTCAATTACTGATGAGAGCATTGGGATGAAACATTTTCGTTACACTAACGATGATTATTTTTCCGCCGATGATAGCATTAAACCAATTGGCGAGACTTTACCAATTGTCGCCGATGGTATTTATGCGCAATGGGTCACTACAGAAAACTCTGATCCAGATAAAAGAATTTTATATTTACATGGTGGTGGTTATGCTATTGGTTCAATAAGGGGTTATCTGTCCTTAACCAGTCATATAGCAAAAGCAACTAATTGCTCTGTTTTAGTGATTGATTATGGTTTAGCTCCAGAAAATAAATTTCCTGCAGCAATTGAGGATTCAAAAAAAGCATTTAATTGGATGTTGAAAAACGGTCCTGAAGGTAAAAAAAATACGAAAAAATCATTTATTTGTGGTGACTCAGCCGGTGGTGGTTTGGCTTTAGGTGTTACTTTAGCTTTGAAAGACAGCAATATGGCCCTTCCTAATGCTGTAATTCCTTTATCTCCATGGGCAGAATTAGATCCTGTATCTAATTCTTATGAAACAAATCAATCTTTGGATCCATACATAACAAAAGATGCTATATCGGCTTTCAAAGATATTTATATCAATGATGAAACAGAATTAAAAAACCCTTATGCATCACCTGTCTATGGAGATTTTAATGGATTTCCTCCTATTTTGATACAGGTTGGCTCTAGAGAAGTTTTGCTAGATGATTCAAAAAAAATAGAGGAGAAGGCTAAGTCTTGTGGTTGTGATGTAGCTCTAGAAATATGGGATGATATGGTTCACGTTTTTCATGGTTATGCTCCATTTTTACCTGAGGCTAATGAAGCTATTGATAAAATAGGTCTATTTATTTCAGATAAATAATTTTTTAATTTACTATCAAAAAGATGAGGTAATAATTTCAAATGAATAATGTTTACACATATAGTCCTTTAGACAGAGTTATTTGGGATACCCCATCTTTAGAGGCAATTGAAGATGAAATAAAAAGATTAAATGCAAAAAAAGTTTTTATTGTTTCATCATCTACATTATCAAAAAAAACTAACGAGATTGATAAGATAATAGAAAGCTTAGGTAAAAAATTTGTTGGCTTATTTGATAATTGTATTGCTCATTCACCTTTAGAAAATGTTATTGAATGCGCAAACGAAGTTCAAAAAAATGCACCTGATATAATAATTACTATTGGTGGGGGTACGCCAATAGATACAGTAAAGGTCGTTCAATTATGTTATTCGCTTGGTATAAATTCTGTAGATGAATTAAAAAAAATATCTAACAAACATCAAAAAATTAAATCAAAAATTAGACAAATTGCTGTTCCAACAACTTTGTCTGGAGGAGAATACTCTATTATTGGTGGGGCTATGGATACTAAAATCCAACTTAAGGAGAGGTATACGGGTGACGATATATGTCCTCAGGTAGTTATACTTGATCCAACAATAACACTTCATACACCAGACTGGCTTTGGTTATCAACAGCTATAAGATCAGTGGACCATGCTGTTGAAGGACTTTGCTCAAATTCCACAAACCCCCTGATACCTCCAATGGCTCTTAATTCTCTTCAATTATTTGGCAGTTCATTAAGAAGTACTCACAAAGATAGAGAAGATATTTTTTCAAGATCTTTATCACAAAAGGCAGTTTGGATGATTGCGAAAAATTTAGGAAATACGCCAATGGGAGCTAGCCATGGTATCGGTTATCTTTTGGGCTCAATAGGTTCTGTTCCTCACGGACATACGTCATGCGTAATGTTGCCAGCTGTTTTAAAATGGAATGAAAGTCATAATAATGAAAAACAAAAATGGATAGCTAATGCTCTTGGCAGACCAAATTTGTCAGCTTCTGAAGCTGTATCCGAATTGATTTCAGACCTTGGTTTACCAAAAACACTTGAAGAAGTTGGTATCAAAGAAAGTCAGTGGGAGAAAATTGCAGAATATGCACTTAAACACCCTACAGTTCAATCAAACCCAAAACCTATCAAGAAAAAAGGTGATGTTATCCAAATACTTGATTTAGCGAGTTAATTATTTGATATGATCAAAATTCTTTAGTAACCTTATTTGGGAGATTTTTTTTGGTTGGTTTTTTATTATCAATGTTTGGTGTTTTGGTTGCAATAGGTATTCTTTTTGCAGTAGTAAAAGTTCTAGATAAATTGGATGGAAAATGAGTCGATTGTCAAAGTTTTCTAGATCTATAAAAGGAAAAATTGTTCTAGTAACAGGAGCTGCTAGCGGTATGGGTATGGCAACAGTAGAGCTTTTTTCTGATGAGGGTGCGGTAGTAATGGTCTCTGATCTTGATCAAAAATCAATAGATAATGTTGTAAATAAAATTAAAAAAAATGGAAATTATGCGGATGGTCATATTTTAGATGTTTCCAATAAAAAAAATATTAAGAATGTTGTTAAAAACATAACTGATAAATATGGTGTTATTGATATTTTAATTAATAATGCTGGAATAGCTCTTCCAACCTCAATTGATAATAATGATTTTGAAGCATATTGGGATAAAACTCATAATATTTTACTTAAAGGTCAGGTTATGTTGATTCGAGAGTGCCTACCCTTCATAGAAAAGTCTGATACACCAAGAATTGTAAATATTTCTTCAACTGAGGGCTTAGGAGCATCACCTATGCATTCACCATACACATCTGCCAAGCACGGTGTTATAGGTTTAACGCGTTCATTGGCTGTTGAGTTAGGAAAAAAAGGTATAACGGTTAATTGTATTTGTCCTGGCCCAATAAATACTGCAATGACAGAAAAAATACCTGAAAAAGATAAAGAAATTTATTCAAAAAGAAGGGTGCCCTTAAGAAGGTATGGTGACCCTGAAGAGGTTGCTCATGCTACCTTAAATTTTTGTCTTCCTTCCTCATCATTTATTACTGGTGCCATCTTAGCTGTTGATGGTGGCCTAACTATAAAAAGGGCATAAATTATCATTATAAATTTTTTAACATTGATTATGTTGTTATTTTTGTATTAATTATTATTATTTGTGGAGAGTTAAATGAGTAAAGAAAAGCTTTTAGATATGGCCTTAAATAATAAAAGGCATGCTGATGCTGGCACAATGGAGCTAGTCGAAAATATTATTAAAATACCCGCTTCTAATTATTTTGATCAAGAGAGGTGGAGTAAAGAAGTTGATCTCATTTTCAAAAGATTACCTTTAGTTTTAGGGGTTTCACAAGAAATACCAAATGCCGGCGATTATAAAGCTATTGAAGCGCTCGGTGTCCCAGTTTTAATTGTTAGGAATTCAAAAAATGAAGTTAAGGCTTACCTTAATGCATGTATTCATAGAGGAGCTGCTTTAGTTGAGGAAGGGATTGGTAACAAAAAAAGATTCAGCTGCCCCTACCATGGATGGACATATAATGAAGATGGCTCATTAATGGGTATTACATCACAAGAAGATTTTGGAAATTTAGAAAAGGACTGCAATAGCTTGGTATCTCTTCCAGTTTTAGAAAAAGCTGGAATTATTTGGGTTATTTTAAATTCTGAGTCAAATATTAATATGGAAAAATTTCTATCTGGTTATGATGAAATGTTAGACTTATTTGATTTAAAGAATTGGCATGTTTTTAGTACACGTGTCTTAAAAGGACCTAATTGGAAAGTTGCTTATGATGGGTATTTGGATTTATACCATCTTCCTATCTTACATAGTGAAACTTTCGGTAAAGAGATTTCAAATCAGGCAAATTATTATGAATGGGGGCCTCATCAAAGAGTTGTTTCGCCCTTAGCAAGAATATCGTCCTCAGAGGAGGGGGGTGTTCTTGAGGCCGATCCAGAATTACCTATTGAAGATTGGCCAATGGATATGCTTATGGCTGGGGTTTGGACAATATTTCCAAATGTATCTATCGCATCGTTTAGAGGTGGCGGTAGGTCAATAATGTTATCTCAGTTAATGCCTGGCGAAACACCTGAGGAATCTTATACAACACAATATTATTTAATGGAAAATAAACCAACAAAAGAGCAAGAGATTGAAGCAGAAAAACAATTTGATCTTCTTGAATATGTTGTAAGAGAAGAAGATTATTCAACCGGAATTAAATTACAAAAATCACTTAAGACGGGAATGATAAAAGATGTAATGTTTGGAAAAAATGAAGGCGGTGGTCAATGTTTTCATGGTTGGGTTGATAAAATTTTGAATACATCTGATAAAGATCTTCCATCACTATTTGATTAAAAAAGGAAAAAAGAATGAAAACACGTATCACAGAACTTTTTGAAATTGAACATCCAATTATTCAAGGTGGAATGCATTTTGTTGGATTGGCAGAAATGGCTGCTGCAGTATCAAATGCAGGTGGTCTTGGTATAATTACAGGGCTAACCCAAGGGACTCCAGAAAAGCTAGCTGCAGAAATAGCTAGATGTAAGGAGATGACTGATAAACCAATTGGTGTGAACATGACATTTCTCCCAACTCTAAATCCACCCGATTATCCCGCTTTATTTAAAGTTATTATTGATGGTGGTATAAAAGTGGTTGAAACAGCTGGAAATAATCCCGCACAATATCTTCCAATGCTTAAAGATGCCGGTATAAAAGTTATTCACAAGTGCACTTCTGTTCGTCATTCTCTTAAGGCTCAGTCTATTGGATGTGATGCTGTTTCTGTAGATGGTTTTGAATGTGGAGGTCATCCAGGTGAGGATGATGTTCCAAATTTTATTCTTCTCCCTAGGGCTGATGAAGAGCTGGAAATACCTTTTGTAGCATCTGGTGGAATGGCTGATGCAAGAAGTTTGGTTGGAGCTCTTTCTATGGGGGCAGAGGGTATGAATATGGGTACTAGATTTATCGCTACGAAAGAGGCCCCTGTTCATGAAAATGTAAAACAGGCAATTCTAAATGCAAGTGAATTGGATACTCGGTTGGTAATGAGACCATTGAGGAATACCGAGCGAGTATTGAATAACCCTGCTGTTGAAAAATTACTTCAAAAAGAGAAAGATTTAGGAGCTGATTTAAAATTTGAAGATATTATTGACGAAGTAGCTGGCGTTTATCCAAAAGTAATGAATGATGGAGAACCAGATTCTGGCGCTTGGTCATGTGGAATGGTTGCTGGACTGATTAATGATATTCCTACATGTAAAGAATTAATTGATCAAATAATGTCAGAATCTGAAGAGATTATCAGTAAAAGATTAGGTGGATTTTTAAATAATTAAGATTTTTTTGCTCTAAGAACTGATAAAAGTACTTTTGTCATTTTAAATCTTTTTATAAAGTAAGGGAAAATAAGAAGGTTTAAGAATGGTATTAATTTCATGAAGTGTGAAGGTGTTATTCTTTGAGCAATTTCCATAACTTTTGCATCTAAACCAACAAAAATTCTTTTTTTATTTTTTTTCACTCCTTTTAAAATTATTTTTGATGCTTTATCAGGGCTCATACCTGTATCCCTAAAGGTTGAACCAAATTCTTGAATTGTTATAGGGTCATTATCTGTATCTTCTGTTTTATTGGCATTTGAAGATAAAAAATCTTTGTCAAACTTTGCATCTAAGACAATATTAGTTCCTATATGACCAGGGTAAACAGAGTGTATTTGAATTTTTTCATCTTTTAATTCCATAGCTAGACTCTCGGTAAAGCCCCTTACTGCGAATTTTGATGAATGATATACTGTATTATTTGGGGTTGTTATAATTCCAAAAATTGAAGAAGTATTTATTAAAGCAGATTCCTCATTTTTCATTAGGTGAGGTAAAAAAATCCTTGTTAATTTTACAAGCGCATTAAAATTTATATCATTACACCAATCCCAATCCTTTTCTGATAAATTTAAAAAAGATGATGGAGCAACTACACCTGCGTTATTAAACAATAAATCAACTTTACTAAAATTTTTAAGTGTTGTTTCTAAAAGAGTAGAAATATTTTTTTCTTCTCTCAAATCTAAATTTAACGCAGTACAAGACACATTGTATTTTCTTATAATTTCTTCAGTTTCTTGAATTGTTTTCTTATTGATATCGCAAATAACAACATTACAATTTTCCTTAGCAAGATTAATAGCTAATTGTTGACCCATTCCGGACCCGGCACCTGTTATGACAGCGACTTTGTCTTTAAATGATTGCATATGATTGATACCAAAATTTTAAAAGCAAAATATTTATGGTGCCGACGGAGGGACTTGAACCCCCAACCCCCTGATTACAAATCAGGTGCTCTACCAGTTGAGCTACGTCGGCAATTTCATTTGAGGTTTATACATTTATTTATCGAAATTTCAAAGGTTTTATCCATTGTTTTTACTATTAAATTTTCTCTTTTTTTATAAATACATAAACCAATATTATTACCCTTTACTTATTATCACTAATTTCATATAAAAAATCAGCAATTATTAGTTGTATGTTTCTTTGGAATCATATGATTGTAATGTGCTTTAAATGGGGAAAAATAATATGCTTAAAAATATAAATTTTATTAAAGGTATATCATTTCTTTTATTCGCGTCTTTTGTGTCTCTAAATGTTGTTGCTGATAAAGCAATTGCTCAAGAGGAAGAAGTAAATACTCTTGCGATTGAAGAAATTATTGTTACTGCTAGAAAAAAGGATGAGTCTATTCAAGATGTTCCAATGGCGGTTACAGCTATTACCGAACAACTTCGTGAAAGTAGTGTGCGTCGAATAGAAGATATACAAGCTTTTGCACCAAATCTATTTATCAACAGAACTCCTGGTATTGCCAGTGGAGCTGCCATCACAATCAGAGGTGTTGCCTCAATTGAAAGTGATAAAAGTTACGAACCATCAATTGGTGTTGTTATGGACGGTATGTTCTTAGGTACATCAAGTGGTGTTCTTTTGGATAATTTTGATATTGAGAGAATTGAGGTTCTTCGTGGTCCTCAAGGAACTTTATTTGGTAAAAATACTACTGGTGGTATCTTGAATGTTATTCGTACGCCTGTTTCTTTAAATGAATTCGGAGCTGATGTAAGTGTGACTGTCGGTGATTTTGGTCGTCAGGATATTAAAGCTGTTGTTCAGGTTCCAATTATTGAAGATACTTTAGGAATTAAATTATTTGCCGCAAGTATTGAGCATGATGGCCATGTTTATAATACAACTCTTCAAACTGATGTTGGCGGCGATGATAAAACTAATTATGGCTTCGCTTTACTTTGGGAGCCAAATGAAAACTTTAGTTTAAAGCTTCATCACGAAATCATGGAAGATAAGAGTGAACAAGGCGTTTACGTAAATAGAAACAGGGTAGGTGAACTAGCTTGTACTATTACTCAAATTGGTTTTACTCCTTACAATGGTTGTGAAAAAGATGCCAATGATGGCCCTGATACAACAGAATCTGATGGTACTAATTTTAGTGATAATGAATATGAATCAACTATCATTACTGCAAATTATGATACTGAAAATTTCTTATATACTTATATTTATTCTCTAAGAGATATGGATGAGCAAAATATGCAAGATTTTGATGGATCAAGAGCTAATCTTTTAAGAATGAATTTCTTTAACGATTGGGAACAAACAAGTCATGAATTCAGAGTAACTTCTCAATTCTCTGAAAAATTCCAATTCATTGCTGGTGTTTACGACTGGGAAGCAGACTTTGCACAAAGATGGAATGTATATGATTTATTTTATCAATTATCACGTTTAGGTGTTCCACCATGGCCATCAGGTCGTATTGGCGTTGAGGGTTATGATGATGTGGTTACATGGGAAGACGATGTTGCAGGTAATAATGGACAAACTCAAGTTACAGAGTCCATAGCTGTCTTCGCTTCAGTTGATTGGTTTGTTACCGATCAGTGGACAATTACCGCTGGTTTCCGTTGGACTGAAGAAGAGAAGGATTTCGTTGGTGGTGCTTCTGCCCCTGGGTACTATCCATTAAGAGGAGAACCATGGCCTGGAATATTTAACCCTAAAGCGTTCAAAGCTAAATGGGATGAAACCACTCCGAAAATAGGTGTAAGATATCAACCAAGTGATAATTTAATGTACTATGCTAACTACAGCGAAGGCTTTAAAAGTGGTGGTTTCTTTGCGCGTCAATCTAACTATGACATTTACCCTGGTTACGAACCTGAATACGTTAAGAATTATGAGTTTGGTTGGAAATCAACCTTACAAGACGGTAGAATGATCTTTAATGGGGCTATTTTTAAATCTGAATATGATGACAAGCAAGAATCTATTCTAATTCCTGTTAACCTAGCTAATGTTGCAACTGTTGTTCGAAACGCTGCATCAATGGAAATGACTGGTTTTGAGCTTGAATTAATGTATCAAGTAACTGAAGCTTGGGATTTAATGGTTAATTACGGTTATCTTGAAGCTGAATATAAAGACTACCTTGCGGATTTAACAGGTGATGGAGTTATAACAGATAATTCAGGTTTAATTCCACGTAATACTCCAGAAAATACTTTTGGCATTACAACTTCATACACTACTCAAATTGGTGACGGTGAATTGAAAGGAAGAATTTCTTATCGCTTCAGAGATGAGATGAATTCTGATTCTTCAAATAATCCTCTTGGTGATTTAGATAGTATTGAAAATGTTAATGCTACTATTAATTATTCAATTAATAATTACAGTATAACACTTTGGGGTAGAAACCTTACTGATGAGAGAGAGCAAAGATGGGCATCTGTCAATGGCTTAACTTCTCGCGGTTGGTGGAATGAACCACAAACTTTAGGAATTACTTTTGCAGCATCATTTTAAGCTAGAAGAGTAATTAACTTAATTGGCCCGAATATTAATTTATTCGGGCCTTTTTTTTATTTCTTGAGTTTTTGATATTTAAAAATATACTGATTATCTATGTTAATTAAAGTTACTGAGAGGGTTTTATGAGTTCAGAAATTACAGATAATGATAACAACCAAGCTAAATGCCCAATGTCTTTAGATGAGGTTGATCTTTTTGCTCCTGGAGCACAAAAACATTGGTATGATTCATATAAAATCCTTCATAATGAGGCTCCAGTTCATAGAATACCTGGAGAAGGCACTTCACCAGATACAGATGGTTTTATCTTATCAAAGTATGAAGACATTGCTTTTGTTGTAAAAGATATTCTTAGATTCCCACCCCCTGTGATGAAGAGCTCTGATCTTGAAAAAGCGGGTGTAAGTGGTTTTAATTCTGATGATGAAGAAGAAAAAGAATCTGAAAAAACTCTCCCTGCCAGCACCGTTGTAAGCAGGCACGATCCAAATCTAATGAATGCACTTCAAGTTTCTATAATGAGTTTAAGACCTAATGAAGAATTGTGGAAGGCTCATAAACGTCAATTAACTGATCCTTGGGTTGGAACAGGTGCAGAGAGAAATGAAAAAATGATTACTGAGTCTGCAAATGGATTAATTGATAACTGGATTAATAAAAGTGAGGTTGAGTTTATTTCTGAGTTTGCCAGACCTTTACCGCAAATAGTAATGGCTAATGTTATTGGTTTTCCAATTTCAGACATACCTTCATTAAAAAAATGGGGTGATGCAATGGTAATGCCATTTGTTTATGGACAAGGGCATAGAAATTTACTTACTAAAGAACAATCTGATGAACAACAAATTCTTTTAAAGGAGTTTGGTGAATATGTAATTGATCAGCTAGAGGAAAAAAAGAAAAATCCAAAAGATGATATGTTATCTTTTCTACTAGACGTTAATTATGAACCATACGATAGAAAACTTACAGATACTGAAATTATAGGTGTCGCTTATGCAATGATAATTGGAGGACTTGAAACAACTCAATATGCTATTTCTGAGCAGGCACAAATCTTATGTAAAAATCCAGATCTTTTTAATGAATTAAAAAATGATAGAAGTAAAATTAGGGCATTTGTTGAGGAGTCTCTAAGGGTTAGGGCACCTACTCAGGGGCTATCAACCAGAATGACAACTCAAGAAGAGGAGTTTCAGGGAGTCAAAGTTCCTCCAGGATCAATTTTACACTTAAGATATGGTGCTGCAAATGTTGATGAAGAAATATTTGAATGTCCGCATCAAATTAATCTTGAACGAAAGGCTTTAACTAGACACTTAACATTCTCACAAGGTCATAGGACTTGCCCAGGTAATGGCATTTCCCGATTAGAGCAAATTATAGCCTGGAATTTGATTTTTGATAGAGTAAAGGAAATAAGTTTTACACCTGAAACAAAATTTGAACACCAACCTGGAATTATGCTTGGAGCATTAGAGTTAAAACTGAATTTTTCAAAAGAAGACTAGTTTATTTTTTAATGAGTTTTAGATCCGTAAAGATCGTCTAGGGTCTCACCATAAATTTCAACAACTTTATGGCGTCTGACTTTCATAGTGGGTGTTAAGAGTCCATTTTCGGTTGAGAAAGGTTCTTTTGCAATAATAAATTTTCTAATTTTTTCAATTGAAGATAAGCCTTCATTTGCTTTATTAACTTCAGATGAAATAATTTCGTTAATTTTTTTATCGTTCAGGTTTTTTGTTTTTTCAACCTCAGGAACAATTACAGCAACTAGATATGGACGCCTATCACCAATAACCATGGACTGAAAAATTGTTTCCTGAAAGGTTAGCGATGCTTCAGGCCTAGTTGGAGCAATATTATCTCCACCGGAATTCACGATTAATTCTTTTTTTCTTCCAGTAATAGTTATGAAGCCATCTTCAGAAATTGTTGCTATATCACCAGTATGAAGCCAACCGTCAACAATCGTTTCATTAGTGGCTTTTTCGTCTTTCCAATAACCCTTCATGACACAGTTACCTTTTACAATTAACTCACCTTCTTCACTAAGTTTTGCTTCCACCCCTTTTACAGCAGGTCCAACCGTTTCAATTTTTATATTTTCAGGCCTATTTGCGCTTATTAAAGGGCTAGCTTCGGTTTGACCATAACCTTGAAGGATTTTAACTCCTAAACCAATAAAAAAATCACCAATCTCAGGGTTTAAAGCTGCTCCCCCTGATACAAATGCCCTTAAACTTCCCCCCAATTGCTTGTTAATTTTTTTTCTTATTAAGCTTGTGTATGATCTGTATTCAATACTTTCTAGTAAATTTAGACCGTGATGATGTCTTTTGACACCAACTTTCACAGCCCTATCAAAAATAAATTTAATAATAGGGTTTTGGTTCTTCATTTGAATTTTTATTCTATCATGTATAACTTCAAAAATTCTAGGCACCGCCGTTGTTAGGGTGGGTGAAACCTCTAGCAGATTTTGTGAAAATTTTTCAGGACCCTCACAAAAGTAAATTTGCGAGCCTAGATCAATCTGTAAGTATAAACCTGCTGTGTGCTCATAGGAGTGAGATAATGGAATTAATGAGAGATATTTGTTGTCCTTTTTACCGATAATTTCTAGTAAATCTTCTGCTCCCTGTAAATTTGAGAATATATTTCTATGAGTTAACATAACCCCTTTAGGTCTTCCACCAGTGCCAGAGGTATATATAATACATGAAACATCATCAGGTTGAATTTGATCAAGATGATCTAATGCTGTTTCAATATTATTTTTCCCAAAATCACTTACTTCGTTAAAATTAATAATTTTAAGATTATCTGGTTCAAAACCACTATAATTATCTAATGTTATCAATATTTTACATAGTTTTGTTCTAGTAGTTGCTAAGGCAACTCTATTAGCTAAAATGTTATTAGAAGCTATAACAGCTTTAGCATCGGAATGCTCTAATATATAATGATGATCGTCTTCGGTGTTAGTGGTGTAAGCTGGTACAGTTATCGCGCCTATTAAATTTATGGCTAAATCAGCAATAATCCATTCTGGTCTGTTCTCAGAGACAATAACAACTTTATCACCAGGCTTTATTCCAAATGATCTCAATCCTCCGGCAAATTCTTTTACTTTTAAAGATGTCTCATTCCATGATAGGGGTAGCCACTCTTTATTTTTTTTAGCCCATAAAAAAGGTTTTTCATCGTACTCTTCAGCTCTATCAAAAAAAAGTTTATTTAGAGATTGGAAAGCCATTAATTAACTACCAGATGAAAGTTGATATAAAGAAATTGCTGCGCTTACGCTTACATTTAGAGTTGAGAAATTATCTTCGGCTTTATTTTCAATAAAAGCCATAACATCACACTTTGTTTTTGTTAGTCTTCTCAAGCCTTTTCCCTCCGATCCCATAACTAAAACTTTTGGTTGATGATTGTCAATTTTAACTTCATTTATGTTAGTTTTACCCAATTCATCTAAACCTATTATTAAAAAACCTTCTTTTGATAATGTTGTCAATGTTGATGATAGATTCGTGACTTCAATAAAGTCTACAAACTCAAGCGCTCCCGAGGCAGTTTTTGCAAGCGAACCAGTTTCACCTGGGCTGTGTTTTTTTGTTGTTATAATGGATTTAGCTCCAAAAACTTTTGCAGATCTCATTATAGCTCCAATATTTTGAGGATCAGTAACTTGATCTAAGGCAACTATAAGATTTTTATCAAAACAATCTTCAATAGGTTTTTTTTCAAGCTTAAGTGTTTCCAAGACAAACCCTTGATGTGTTACTGAATTACTAGAGAGTAATTTATCGATCTCATTTAATGTTAAGACTGTGAAAGAATGTTCGTTTTTTATGTCAATTTTTTCAATAATTGGTATATTTTTTTCAGTAACATATAATTTTTTAATTTTTCTATTTTTATTTTTTAAAGCAGAAATAACCGCATGGTGACCCCAGATATAATGAGGGGTAGAATTTCCTTTTTTATGCCTTTTTGCTTGGTTTTTTCTCATTCTTACCACTTTTTTTTTCACTAATTGTTATAAAATTAATATTAAGAAATAACAAGTAATTGATATTTTATGGATTTTTTTTAAATTTAATATATTGTTTTTTTTTAATAAATGAATTCTAGGTATTGACTTTCATTGCAGAAGGCACAATAAACCAATTCTGCTTTGGATTAAAGCGCTGGTAAGCTCTCTGAACTTTGGAGGGATGCCCGAGTGGTTAAAGGGGACGGGCTGTAAACCCGTTGGCTATGCCTACGTTGGTTCAAATCCAACTCCCTCCACCAGTTGAAGAGCTAGCAGGTGGTGTGATAGGCGGGTGTAGCTCAATGGTAGAGTAACAGCCTTCCAAGCTGATGATGAGGGTTCGATTCCCTTCACCCGCTCCATTTAATCTAAAGCATTTAAGTTGGCGTTGCCGATTTTAGTTAATTTTGTGGAGTATAAATATGTCTAAAGAAAAATTTGAACGTAACAAGCCTCATTGTAACATTGGAACCATTGGTCACGTTGATCACGGAAAAACCACTTTAACTGCAGCTATTACTAAGGTATTAGCGGATGCAGGTAGTGCAGAATTTTCTGCTTTTGATCAAATTGATAATGCTCCCGAAGAACGTGAAAGAGGTATTACAATCGCAACTTCTCACGTTGAGTATGAGACCGACGGTCGTCACTATGCTCATGTTGATTGCCCAGGTCACGCTGACTACGTAAAAAATATGATAACTGGTGCCGCTCAAATGGATGGTGGAATTCTGGTTGTATCTGCAGCTGACGGTCCAATGCCTCAAACAAGAGAGCATATTTTGCTTGCTCGTCAGGTTGGTGTTCCTGCGCTTGCAGTTTTCATGAACAAAGTTGATCAAGTTGATGATGAAGAGCTTCTTGAGCTTGTTGAAATGGAAATTAGAGAATTATTAAATGAATATGAATTCCCTGGCGATGATATTCCAATTGTAAAAGGTTCTGCCCTAGCTGCATTAGAAGGAAAAGATGATGCAATTGGTAAGGAAGCAATCCTTGAGCTAATGAAGCAAATTGATGAATATATCCCACAACCTGAAAGACCAGTTGATCAACCTTTCCTAATGCCTATTGAGGATGTTTTCTCAATTTCTGGACGTGGAACAGTTGTTACCGGACGTGTTGAAAGAGGTGTAATTAATGTTAATGAGGAAATAGAAATCGTTGGTGTTAAAGAAACTCAAACTACAACATGTACTGGTGTTGAAATGTTCCGTAAGCTTCTTGACCAAGGTGAAGCTGGTGATAACGTTGGTATTCTTCTCAGAGGTATTGATAGAGAGCAGGTTGAAAGAGGCCAGGTTCTATGTAAACCAAAATCAATTACACCACATACAAAGTTTAAAGCTAGTGCATATATTTTGACAAAAGAAGAGGGTGGAAGACATACTCCATTCTTTACAAATTATAGACCCCAGTTTTATTTCAGAACAACAGACGTTACCGGAGTTGTAACTCTTCCTTCTGGAACTGAAATGGTCATGCCTGGCGATAATATCGAGGTTGATGTGGAATTAATTGTTCCAATTGCTATGGAAGATAACCTTCGTTTTGCTATTCGTGAGGGCGGCAGAACAGTTGGTGCTGGTGTTGTTTCAGCAATAATCGAATAATTTGCTTTTGGAGGAGTGTAGCTCAATTGGCTAGAGCACCGGTCTCCAAAACCGGGGGTTGGGGGTTCGACTCCCTCCACTCCTGCCAAAGATAGGTACAATTCGAAAAATTTGGAGAAATAGTATGTCAAAGGTTAGCCCTTTATTATTTATTCAACAGGTAAGAAATGAAGTTTCCAAAGTTACTTGGCCTTCAAGAAGTGAAACGACTATAACTTCAGTTATTGTTATCTTTTTTGCAATAATTGCATCTATTTTTTTCTTTTTGAGCGACCAGGTGATGAGTTTCTTTATTAAATTAATTTTAGGGTTAGGTAATTAGTTAATGTCTAAACGTTGGTTCATAATTCATGCATATTCTAATTTCGAAAAGAAAGTTGCTGAGTCTATTCAGGAAAGAGCCTCTCTTGCAGGAATAGAAGATCTCATAGAAGAGATCATTGTTCCTACTGAGGAGGTTGTAGAAATTAGGAGAGGAAAAAAAGTTAATACTGAAAAAAGATTTTTCCCCGGATATGTTTTAATTAAAATGGAATTAACTGATGAAGCGTTTCATTTGGTAAAAAGTACTCCAAAGGTAAGTGGTTTCTTAGGTTCAGATCACGGAACCAAACCACACCCAGTTTCACAGTCTGAAATTGACAGGATTACAAATAGAGTGCAAGAAGGAATTGATAATCCAAAACCTTCAATTGTGTTTGAAATTGGCGAGCAAGTTAGAGTTTCTGAAGGACCTTTTGCATCTTTTAGTGGTTTTGTAGAAGAAGTTGATGAAGAAAAAACTAGACTAAAGGTTGCGGTTTCTATATTTGGTCGTCCTACACCTGTTGAACTTCAATATGGTCAAGTTGAGAAATTATAAGGTAGAAAGTTATGGCAAAAGAAATTGAGGGTTATTTAAAATTACAAGTTCCTGCTGGTCAAGCGAATCCTTCACCTCCAATAGGACCTGCTTTAGGTCAAAGAGGTCTGAATATTATGGAATTTTCGAAAGCTTTTAATGATGCAACTAAAGACGAAGTTCCTGGAACTCCTTTACCAACAACTATTACAATTTATGTAGATAAATCATTCACTTTTAAAGTTAAGACTGCTCCAACAAGTTACTTATTGAAAAAGGCGGCTAAAATTGATAAAGGATCACAAACACCTGGAAGAGAATCTAAAGGTTCTGTATCCGCTGCACAATGCAAAGAAATTGCAGAAATAAAAATGAAAGACTTAAACGCAAACGATCTTGACGCTGCTGTAAAAATTGTTGAAGGCTCCGCAAGATCTATGGGTATGGAAGTTAGGAATTAAAATGTCAAAAAAAGGTAAAAGATATACTTCGAATGAAGATGGTATTGATTTTGAAAAAAATCATGAATTAAAAGAAGCGGTTGCTATTATTAAATCTAAAGCAAATGCAAAATTTGATGAAACCATTGAGGTTTCTATGAATCTTGGTCTAGACCCTTCTCAGTCAGACCAAACTGTTAGAGGAGTTGTTAGTTTACCTAATGGTATTGGTAAAGATGTTAAGGTTGCTGTCTTTGCTAGAGGTGATATCGCACAACAGGCCAAGGATGCTGGTGCCGATTTAGTGGGTGCTGAAGAGCTAGTTGATGAAGTTGCTTCAGGTAAAATCGATTTCGATCGTTGTATATCAACTCCTGATATGATGCCTTTAGTAGGAAAGTTAGGTAAAGTCCTTGGGCCGAGAGGAATGATGCCAAATCCTAGAACAGGAACGGTCACTAATGATGTTTCAGAGGCAGTAAAATCCTCAAAATCAGGTGCAGTTGAATTTAGAGCTGAAAAAGGTGGGGTAGTCCATGCTGGAATTGGTAAGGCTAGTTTTTCAGAAGATGCCATATCAGAAAATATTAAAGAATTTATTAATGCCGTTCGAAAGGAAAAACCAAGCGGCGCTAAAGGGACTTATATAAAAAAGATTTCTCTGAGTTCTACAATGGGACCTGGAGTAAGAATTGATACTGGAGGCATTTAGAGTATTTGGTATCAAACGCATACTTAAAGTATGCAAACTGTCCTAGATTATGGGTGTTTTTTAACTTAATGTGTTTATCACTCCTATATGAGACAGGTAGAGAGACGACTAAGAATTTTTTTCTTAATCGGTTCAATATCAGGACAGCCGGTAATTCTACATAATTGTTTGTAGAATTTTTTGTTGTTAGACCCTATGTGGGTTTGTATTGGAGAAAGTTTGTGGATAGAGCTAGTAAAGAAAAAATTGTTTCATCATTAAATAAAGCATTTGATGAGTCTAATTTTTTAATTGTAACTCAAAATGAGGGCTTAACAGTTGAAGAAATGTCTTCTTTAAGAAACACTCTTAGAGAGGAAGCTGATACATCTTTTAGAGTTGCTAAAAATAGTTTAGCGAAGATAGCTGTTGATAATACGTCAGCTAAATCCCTTGAGACTATGTTTAATGGTCCTACCGCTATTGCATTTTCTAATGAATTAACTTCATCACCAAAAATTATTGTCGACTTCGCAAAAGGTAATGAAAAATTATCAATTGTAGGCGGCATGATGGACGGTGAATTGATAGATAGTGAAGTTATCAAAAAACTTGCAAATCTTCCTACAATGGATGAGTTAAGAGCAAAAATTATTGGTGTATTAAGTGCGCCTGCGACTAAAATTGCTGGAATTTTAACTCGACCAGGTGGTCAATTGGCTCAGGTAATACATGCAAAGTCTCAATTACCAGAATCTGAAAATACAACAAATGAAACCACTGCAGAAGAAACTGCATCAGAAGAATCTGCTCCGGCAGAAGAAACTGCTTCAGAAGAAACTGCTCCTGCAGAAGAAACTGCTTCAGAAGAATCTGCTCCGGCAGAAGAAGCTGCATCAGAAGAATCTGCTCCTGCAGAAGAAACTGCTTCAGAAGAATCTGCTCCGGCAGAAGAAACTGCATCAGAAGAATCTGCTCCAGAAAAAGAAACTGATTAAATATTATAAATACTATTATTAGGAGAATATTATGGCTGATTTAGAAAAAATTGTTGAAGAACTATCAAGTTTATCTGTTTTAGAGGCATCTGAGCTTTCAAAATTACTTGAGGATAAATGGGGTGTTACTGCTGCAGCACCTGTTGCTGTTGCCGCTGCACCTGCTGCAGGTGGCGGTGAAGCTGCTGCTGAAGAAAAAGACTCCTTTACTGTTGTGCTAACTGCTGCTGGGGACAAGAAGATCAATGTCATCAAAGAGGTTAGAACTATAACAGGTCTTGGATTAAAAGAAGCTAAAGATTTAGTGGAAGGTGCTCCAAAAGACGTAAAAGAAGGTGCATCAAAGGATGAGGCTGCCGAGATTAAAGAGAAACTTGAAGCTGCTGGTGCAACAGTAGAACTTAAGTAATCAATTTAATTTTATTTATTTTACAATATAACTTTAGGGTTTAATTAATATGTCGCAAACATTGCAAAATCGTAAAAGACTAAGAAAGACTTTTCAAAGAAATGACCAAATTGCTGAGATGCCAAATCTCATAGAGGTTCAGAAATTTTCGTATGAACTTTTTTTACAGAGGTTTGTTTCTAGTGAAGATAGGCTTGATAAGGGCCTAGAAAATGTTTTTCGCTCAGTTTTTCCGATTAGTGATTTTAGCGAAACCTCGACTATTGAATACATCTCTTATTCTTTTGACGAACCTAAATTCGATACTGATGAATGTATTCAAAGGGGTTTAACATATGCCGCTCCATTAAAGGTAACTCTTAGACTTATTGTCTTCGATGTTGACGAAGAAACTCAAGCTAAGTCAATTAAGGATGTCAAAGAGCAAGACGTTTATATGAGTGATTTACCTTTAATGACAGAAAACGGTACATTTATAATAAATGGAACCGAAAGAGTTGTTGTATCTCAGATGCATAGAAGTCCTGGTGTTTTCTTTGATCATGATAAAGGAAAAACCCATTCATCTGGAAAAATACTCTTTGCTGCAAGAATTATTCCTTATAGAGGTTCTTGGATGGACTTTGAGTTTGATCCAAAAGATATTGTTAATGCAAGAATTGATAGAAAGAAAAAAATTCCTGCAACAACAATTTTATATAGCTTAGGTTATGATGCTGAAGAAATTCTTTCAATGTTTTATAAGAGCGAAGACTACACAAAATATAAAGATGGTTGGAAAAAAGACTTTAAAGCAGAAAATATTGTTGGCGGTAAATCTCTATTTCCACTTGTATCAAAGGGAAAAGTTATAGTTGAGCAAGGTAAAAAGTTTACACCAAGACTATTAAAACAGCTTGAAGAAAAAAATATTAAAGAATTAGAAATATCTAATGAAGAGTTAATCGGAAAATTTATTTCAGAAGATATTGTTAATACCGATACAGGAGAAATTTTTGCTGAAGCCGGTGAAGAAATAACAGAAGAATTAATTGCTTTATTTGAATTAGAAAAAATTAAATCAATACCTGTTTTAGTTATTGATAATATAAATTCTAGTCCTTTTTTACGTAACACTCTTGCTCTAGATAAATCAATAGACAAAGAAACTGCATTATTTGAAATTTATAAAATTCTTAGACCAGGTGAACCACCTACAGTTGAAAGTGCCACCGCTCTATTTGAAAGCTTATTTTTTGATGCTGACCGCTATGATTTATCTGATGTAGGCAGAGTTAAGTTAAATATGAGACTTAATCTTGATACACCGGACACCGTAAGAGTTTTAACTAAAGAAGATATCGCATCTGTCTTAAAAACTTTGGTAGATCTTAGAGATGGAAAGGGCGATATTGATGATATTGATAATCTTGGAAATAGAAGGGTAAGATCAGTCGGTGAATTGCTTGAAAACCAGTTCAGAATTGGTCTTCTTAGAATGGAGAGAGCGATAAGGGAAAGAATGAGCTCTGTGGATATTGACGCTGTAATGCCCCAGGATATTATTAATGCAAAACCAATAGCTGCAACTATTAGAGAGTTTTTTGGTTCTTCGCAATTATCACAATTTATGGACCAAACAAATCCTCTATCTGAAATTACTCATAAAAGAAGAGTATCAGCTTTGGGCCCAGGCGGATTGACCAGAGAAAGGGCTGGTTTTGAGGTAAGAGATGTTCATCCAACTCATTACGGAAGAATTTGTCCAATTGAAACCCCTGAGGGTCCGAATATCGGTCTTATAAATTCATTAGCAACTTATTCTAGGATTAATAAATATGGTTTTATTGAAAGCCCTTATTTAAAAGTTGTTGATGGAAAGAAAACAAATGAAATTGTTTATTTGTCAGCAGTTGAAGAAAGTAGATATAGAATTGCACAAGCTGACGAACCTGCGGATGAAAAGGGTAATCTACTTTCAGAACTCCTTAATTGTAGGCACGATGGTGATTTTGATCTTGTTCCTCCGGCTTCAGTCGATTTTGTTGATGTCAGCCCTCAGCAAACTGTTTCAGTTGCAGCTGCATTAATTCCTTTTCTTGAAAATGATGATGCAAATAGGGCTCTAATGGGGTCAAATATGATGCGTCAAGCTGTACCATTGGTAACAAATGAAGCTCCTTTTGTTGGAACAGGTATGGAAGAAACTGTTGCAAGGGACTCAGGTTCATCTGTGGTTGCAACCAGGGATGGTATTGTTGACCAAGTTGACTCTCAAAGAATTGTTGTCACATCTAAGGGAGATTTAGAGGCTGGTGATTT